>Ga0364866_10020_pt1 | contig 103469 bp, 65 predicted proteins | sample ExccelAu500001D3_3_FD_206913 | JGI IMG/M metagenome (GOLD analysis project Ga0364866, IMG submission 206913) | Enriched cells from Trout Bog Lake Hypolimnion, Wisconsin, USA - BchlTB.Aug13.5000.01.D3 | ecosystem: Environmental > Aquatic > Freshwater > Lake > Hypolimnion/Profundal zone | place...
TATAAATAATATCCGGAAAACCATCTTTATTAAAATCAATAAGGTCAAAAGATACCGATCCATAAGAAGGCGGAAAACGCAACACCTGTTTTTCCTCAAACACGCCTTTCCCTTTATTGGTAAACAAGAATATACCTTCTTCACCCTGACCAAATAATGCCCAAATATCCGGAAGTCCATCATGATTATAATCCTGAACAATAGTGCTGATGGGGCCCGATTTATTTCTTAAAATATGTTTAATATAATTACCATTTCCAGTATTTTCCATCCAGGAAAGGTCTCCTTTCAGATTCCCGAACTGAGAAATGATATAATCCATTTTCCCATCCCCGTTCAAATCAGCATGTGATATTTTACAGGGTCTTGCCAGACTATCAAACCTTGGCTCTTTTTTAAGAATTGCCTGGTGATAAATATCAATTGGATAAATGCTGCCATCTCTTGAATTATTGGCGGCCATGCTTTTTCCAATACTGCAACCCAATATACCGTCCTGCTGAAAGTCAAGATCAACAATGGGGCCTGGTGTTTTCACAGTATTTTCAATTCCAAGCTTTGAATTCAATACATAAAGCGTGCTGGTTGCACTGTTTTCAACCAGTAAACGGGCTGGATTTTGTGTATTATCAATTTTAACATATGGGCTCATAGATACTTTACTGTAGAAAGAACTATCCGGTGATTCAACTGAGAAAAAAGGTAATTCCCTTTTCACAGGGATCTCTTTTTGCTGATCAGGCATGTTTACAGGAGCCATGGCTATATAATAATCAAAAATGTGTTGCCATTTTACAGAATCTATAATAGGTTTGGAGGGAAAATATTCATTGGGGTCTACATCAGGTGCCCGCAGATAGGATATCCCGTTAAAAGAGGTAAATCCTAAAAATGGCCCCATATGCAGCATTACCCTTTGCCCCCACATTTCTTTCGTTAATAATGAAGGGTCCGGTAACATATGGCAGCTCTGGCAATATAGTGCAGCCAGCTCTTTGCCTTCCTTTATTCCGGATATATAATCAGTTGAATCAGTTTTTTTAATATTAAATATATAAATAATGATGCCAGCATTAGCTGCAATTAATGCAAGCAAAGCCACTATTTTCCATTTTTTTCTGATCCAATTGAACATTTAAAAATTTTTTTATTTTAATTGACTTTTAATTGATTCTTTTTTAAAAGCTGTTTGAATGAAAAAGTAATCTCAGCATAGCTTTAATTTCTAATTCATTCAAACAGCTTTCATTTTAGTTATTCCTTTAATTAAATATGCTTACAGTTTTAATTGGTTTACATCAATAATGGTTACTACCTGATAATAGACAGGGCTTAATGTATACATGGTTGGATTGGAAATCACTATACATAAAGCAACTTTTTGACCAGCATATGTTTTCAACGTGGCATAATTAATTGCAAGTGTAAAATTTGCACGTGAAGCACCTGCAGGCACTGTTACAGTTGATGGTAAAGTGTATGCACTGGATGGAAGTAACACAACAGGAAAACCTGCATCAGGTGCTACTTTAATCAGACCATTACCAATCAACGTGTTAATGGTATCAGACCTGGTACTTACCGTAACGGTATAGCCGTTCAGTGACTGTTGCAAACCGGAGCAGTTTAAGCCAAAATAAACATTTACCACATTGTTCGCTAAATCAAGATTGAAATTATTGGTAGTGGTATCATAACTGATTGTACTGGGTACCAGGTAATTCAGGTTAACACCCCCGGATTGCTGTGCCTGAGGCAGATAAATAATAGTATTGCCAAATGCAGTATCACTGAGCTTCTTATCGCAGGAAGTCATAAATACTGCTGATAACAATAATATCAGCAAAAAGCCTGTTTGTTTAAAAAGTATTTTCATAATAGTATTTTTATATTTATACATGTTTCGCAGTTTTAGTCATTAATAGCCTGGATTCTGAACTAAAGTACCATTTGAATTGACAATATCTGCATGTGTAAACGGATAATAATAATTGGTTGGTGCATTAAATGTTCGTGTAGCTACAGTAATAGGGCTATAACTCCATACACCAGCTGAAACTTTTGTAACCGCCACACCTGTTACAGGTTGGTTTAATACAGTTCCAGCATCCTGCCAACGTAACAGATCCCAGTAACGGTAATCTTCAAATGCCAGTTCCACCCTTCTTTCATGTTTCACAATCGTACGGAATGATGCAATATCCGGTGCAACAGCAACAGTAATGGCAGGTAATGAGGCACTTGCCCTGTTTCTTACCAGTGTTAAAGCCTGTCTGGCTGTATACTTATACCCATTATTATTATCAGGACCATACGCTTCATTCATCGCTTCGGCAAATTCCAGTAATACTTCTCCGTAACGGTAAGCTACCCATTGATTGGAAGCTGTTCCACCATTTACCAGGTTTAAATTATCTGTCAGGAATTTTTTCAGGTAATAACCGGTCCTGCTGGCATTTCTGCTGGCCATATCATCTGTGCCACCTGGTGATTCGTCAATAGTGCGGCTGTTCCAGGTACTTCCATTGGTTACAATAGATGCAGCTAAACGCGGATCCCTGTTGGCATACGGATTGGTTGGATTAACGGCTCCGATTAATTCATACGCCTGTACCAGATTATCTGTAGGGCAAACACCACTGTTTCCACCCGGTGTGGCTATCGGATAATTCTGCGTTTCAATCGTATTATTAACAGGCCTGCGGATCGCAAATATAGTTTCGGTACTGGCTATAGAATTAGCCCCCAAAAAGTAATTCTGGTAGCCACCTGAATACAAAGCATAATTTAATCCGGTGGTAGTAATTACATTATTTAGTGCAGCTGCAGCTTTCTGCCACCTGGTTACATCATTGGTGGGATTATGAAGCGGACTGGCTGCAAATAATAATACCCTTGCTTCCAATGCCAGCGCAGATCCTAAAGAAAACCTTCCGGCATTTCCGGTATAAGCAGAAGTAGCCCAGTTTACCTGTAACCCCGCTTTATTGTTTTCTATTTCATTAACAATATAAGTAACAACTGCATCATAAGATGATTTTGGAATCAGCAGGCTGTCTGGTGTTGTTCCCTGATAAGTTTCCGGAACAATGGGCACTCCTCCATATCGTTTAATCAGTTCAGCATAATAATAAGCCCTGCAGATATGTGCTTCCGCTATATACCAGGCCAGGTTCATTTTATCATTGGCAAAACCAACGGGATCTGAAATAGTATCTCTGTTCAAAGCCAGAAACTGAACGCCATTGGCGGAATACTGCAGGAAAAAATTTACTGCCCTGATTCCGTCATAATAGGTCTTATAAAGGCCCCCGTCAGGATTATTATTTGCATTAATAATTCCCTGGTTAAATACCAGCGTATTGGAACTGGCAGAAGTAATCTGTGCTTCATCAGAAACACCGGCAAACAGATTATTGTCAATGGCAGAATAACCGTATTGCAAAGACCCGTAACAGGATGCTGCAAAACTAAACAAAGTACTTCTGTCCGTAATAATCGTTGCATTAGTATAACTGGTATCGATCCTGGTATTCAGGAAGTCTTTTTTACAAGCGGCAAACAACATCAGTAAGCCGGTTATAAGTACAAGTGTATTTTTAGAATTCTTATTCATCACGTTGTATTTTTTTTAATTATTTAAATACGGCTACGATCCCTACGTTATAAGATTTAAGTGCGGGATAACCACTTATGGTTTGCGGATCAATATTATATGTCTTCAGTAATCCACTCCATGTAACAGGATTTACTGCATTTACATATAAGCGTAATTTGGACATCCGTATTCTGGAAATCATTTGAGAGCTGAAACTATATCCCAGTTCCACATTGCGGATCCGTAAATAATCTCCTTTGCGCATCCAGAAATCACTGGTCCGGTAATTATTATTATTGGCCAGTGTGGTTAGCCTAGGATAAGTAGCTGTTGCCCTGGTATCAATACCCTGTGAAGGATAATAAGCCCATGCTCCCTGTTGAATTGGAAATGCATTACCATTATTTACTACTCCCTGCATTCCCGGAACATTTAATAAATTAACAGAATTTCCGCCTGCTCCCTGAAATAAAATACTCAGGTCAAATCCCTTATAGGTTAAATTTCCGCCAAATGCATAATTAAGGGAAGGAAGAGAAGGTTTTCCTACTGCAGTTACATCATTCTGGTCAACCACTCCATTTTTATCTAAATCCTGATATTTAATATCTCCGGGCTGAACTGCTCCGAACAAGGGTGTTGGCAATCCTGCTATTAAAGAACCATTTGCATTAAAATCAGTGGTCTGATAAAAACCGTTTGATTTAAGCCCGATAGGAGTGCCATAAGACCTTCCTGTCTGGGCATTGTATCCATAAGCTGGTGGTACTTCATCCTCATAATTAATGGTATTTTTAGCATAAGAAACCATGCCATTGATGCCATAACCAACTTTACCCACTTTACCACTATAGGAACTGCTTAATTCAAATCCCTTATTGGTCATTTTTCCAACATTTTTAAAAATCACATTATTGCCAAAATATCCGGGAATAGCATTATCCTGAGTAAGAATTCCACTGCGCTTGTCCATAAATACATCTGCACTTAAGGTCAGATTTTTAAACACTGTGATATCTGTTCCTATATTGTATTTAAGGCTGGATTCAGCAAATACATTCGGATTGGCAATAAATAACGGGTTCAATGTACCTGCACTGCTGCTTGGAGTTGTGGTTCCTAAATACAGGGAAGTTGTGCCTCCATAGTATTGCTCATACAAAAACCTGCCAACAGAAGCATAATTTGAAGGCGATAAAGCATCTGCATTTCCGGATTTGCCCACTGATGCCCTTAATTTCCAGAAATTAACCACTTTATTTCTTTGCAGGAAGGATTCATTAGATAGAATCCATGCACCTGAGATAGCGGGATAAAAACCCCAGTTATGTCCGGGTGCATATGCATCCGTACCGTAATAAGAAAAACCAAATTCAGCGATATACCTGTTATTATAAGCATAGTTCACTTTACCGCTAACATTTTCTCTATTAATGGAAAATGTATACAAGCCATCACCTCTGAAGGATGAATTCTGAAAATTAACTGCAGATAATATACTGTGTTTGCCGAAATCTCTGTTATATCCTAACGTAAACATCCCCTGCCTCCAGTCTTCCTGGGCATATGCACTTTGCGAACTGGCCACAACTGTAGTGGTCTTATCGGTGGTGGTAGTGGCCCCATTGATATAACGGGCATAGGTTTCTGTCTTATTATAAGTACTCTGCACATAACTGTTATAGGAATACGCTTCCTGCAGATAAAGCCCCTTGGTAATGAAATCAAGCCTTTCCTTTAAAGAAAAATTACCAAGCAATTCTCTAACCATATTTGATTCCCATCCCAATCCATTGATAGAACCTACAGGATTGTTGGGATAAACGGTAGTTCCGGAAAAATGGGTATTGGCTCCATTTGTTCCGGTTGTATCAAATACCGGATAAATATTTGATGGATAATTGGCCAGGTCTGACCATAATTTACCGGTAGAAAAACTGGATGTATAATTGGGAGCTTTCCTGTTTTCGATCCTTCCACCAATATCCACTTTTGCATCAAATATTTTAAACAATTTAAAATCCAGATTGGTACGTAAGTTATAACGGCCAAACTGTTCATTAGATGTTTGAATATTGGATGTATTCGGACTGTTTGGTACATTGTATAATCCCTGCTGGTTAGCATAATCAAACGCGATATTAAATTTAGCATTCTCATCGCCACCGGAAAAAATTAAATCCCCATCGGTAGAAGCACCATGGTTTCTAATCGCCTGGTTAAACCAGTCCACATTGGTTCCTGTTCCATTCTGATAGGCTTGCAATTGTGCAGGAGAATATTTAGGATTCCAAACCATTCCATTATCATTACTGATTGCCTGATTATACAGGTTGGCATACCCATAAGAGTTTAATGGTTTATAGAGGTTAATGGGGCTTTGTTGACCGGTCCGGGTTTGAAAACTGATTGTGGTCTTTCCGATATGACCTCTTTTCGTAACCACCCATACTATTCCATTCGCACCCTGCATTCCAAAAGTGGCCAGGGAGGCTGCATCTTTTAAAATAGAAATACTTTCTATTTCTGCAGGTGCCATATAATTGAAATAGTTATTATCTACTTCAAAGCCGTCTACAAAAATCTTATATGCATTAACACCATAAGTTCCAATCCCGCGGATATACAGGGCAGCTGCATCAAAACCAGGTTCTCCCGATCCCTGAATCACGCTTAATCCTGCCAAATTGCCATACAAAGTATTAGAAATTGCAGGGGTAGGGGTATTGTAAAGGGTTTTACTATTTACTGTGGAAACGGCAGCAGTAGACCGGTGTTTATTCACTTCAAATAATCTTCCCGGTATACTTTCTTCGGTTACAGCATTTTTCAACTGAACAGAATCTGTTTTACTGTCAGTTTTCTTCTGAGCCATTATCTGAATGGCTCCTGTCAAAAGCATACTGCATATAAGCATGCTTTTAAATATGTATAGTTTATATTTAAATCTATTACTGTTCATAATAATTCGTTTAATTCAAATTAATAACCGGGATTTTGTACCACAACCAGTTTATTTACCTCGCCCTGAGGAATGGGCTCCAGCATCATTCTGGGCAAAAAGAATGCCTGATAGGCTACTGCATTCCAGTAACTGATTAAATTCGTTGCCAGATTAACAGAAGCGGTTGCAGTAGAGGCTACCAAAAACTGGAATTCCATCCTGTTTCCGCATAACAAATCCCCTACATTTGGAAGTTTCCAGTGCTTTACATCAAAATAGCGTTTCATTTCTCCTTTAAACTCCACAGCCCATTCTCTTTGAATTGCTTTACGTAAAGATGCCTGGTCTGTTACTGTAATTGAAGGTAGCCCTGCCCGGTTATGTACCACATTCAGATTTTGCAATGCCAGTGTTGTTTGACCCTGCTCATTATACGCTTCAGCAAGATCCAGATATAATTCTGCTACCCTGTAAATGGGGAACAATGGCCATACCCTGCTGCCAGCATGCCAGTAAAATTTGGTATTTGTACCACAACCCTGTCCAAAATTCACCGTTTGCGGAAATACTGCTGTAAGGGATGAATTAGACATACTTCCATTCCATCCTTTGGCACTCCAGTTATTATCTCCCGGGTTATTTAAAGCATCACAGCCGGGGCCTGCATGGTCTGCCTGCCAGCGCGGTTCCATTTGTCTGAACCGGGTAACATAATCACTTCCGGGCCTTGGTGCGGCATCGCCCACCTGTGGCCAGCTCTGCTCAGTACCATCGGCTTTCAGATAATTTACCAGAAAATTGTAGGGTGTGCCCATCAGCTGATTGTCATAACGGCTGGCTGTCCAGTAGGCAGACATATCATAATAAAATCCCGGTCCACTTGTTACTACTGAATTATTCTGATTCTGATAATTTAAAATCAATTCTGTATTACCTGATCCAGGTAATGAAGTTGCAGCCCCATAATCATTTAACGCATTGGGGTTTGGATTACCTACCCCGGCACCCCCGGTATTAAGAATATCCAATCCATTGCTCTTGCACCAGTTAAGTGCATTGTTTGCAGCTGTAACGGCTGAATCCCATCTTTTCGGATCCGTATTCCCAAAACAAACCATGTTATTATTGGATGGGTTGGACATCGGCAAAAATGGTGTTGGTGAATTAAATAAGGGCCTTGCAGCAAACATTAACAGTTGTGCTTTCAAGGTCATAGCTGCACCTTTTGTTAACCTGCCAAATGAAGCAGCTGGCCAGCTGTTTGGTAAACCGGCTATCGCACTGTCACATAAACTTTCAGTAAAACTGAGGGTTTGCTGTAAACTGGCTCTAGGAATATTCAAATTATCTGTTGGAAGATAACTATGATTCACCAGCGGTACGCCACCAAAACTCTTAAACATCAGCATATACCATTGTGCCAGTAAACCCTGACATTCTGCTTTCACATATCCTTTGGTAACCGGATCCATATCAGGCACTCTGTCTATATTTTCCCGGATAATACATACTTCACGTATTTGCTGATAACATATATTGTAGTTTACCCAGCAGGTAGTGGAAGCTGTATAACCTGTTGCATAGGCAGTATAGGTAAACTGCCAGCTGTAACCTCTGCTGGCCTCACCGGATATTCCGGCTCCGGAAGCACCTACATTACTCTGATTCATATATGGCTGGCCCAACGCCCAGTTATAGGCATTCAATAATTCGGAAGTAGCATTCAGCGCACTGGAATATACAGTTGCCAAATTTACACTGCCTGAAATATTGGGTGCCTGTAAAAATGTTTTCTGACAAGCGTACATACCCAATAGTATAAACGTTATCATTAAACCAAACATTATTTTTTTCATATGTTATGATTTTTTAATTGTTTTAGAATTGAATATTAACACCGCAATTAAATGCTCTGGTGATAGGGAATATAAATTGGCTGTTTACATCGGTTGTTTCCGGATCTATTCCGTACTTGGCTAATGGTGCTTTGAATATAAAGAGATTATCACCGTTAACAAATACCCTGATTCCACTTATGTAGGCATTTTGCAAAGCCTTTGTTTTATGGAATGTATAGCCGATTTCAGCATTCTTTAATTTGATAAAACTGTTCGATTTTAACCAGAAATCACTGGTAACAAAATTTGCATTATTGCTGGTAGTATTAATTTCAGGCCTTGGATAACTGATTGCCTGGTGATTGGCAACTTTTTCTGGAGTCCAGTATCCGTCATATTGCCATTGGTATACCATACCAAATCCCTTAAAAAATACATCGGTAATCCCCTGGTTCAGATAAAAACTACCATTAGCAGTTCCATTAACAAGGGCACTGAAATCAAACTCCTTATAATTTAACCTTATTCTGAAACTATAAGAATATTCAGGCAGATTTCTATAGCCCATCGGAGCCATGTCCTGAGCATTGATCAGGCCATCCCCGTTTAAGTCTTTATACCGTATATCTCCCATTACTGTCTGGTTGCTGGAATAGGTATTAAAAGGACGGTTAGCCAGATCCTGCGGTGTATTAAAAAATCCGTCACTCCTGAGTCCGAAATATTGACCAATTGGCTTTCCGGTTCTGTTCATCCAGGAATAAGGATTAGGAACTTCAGCCTGATAGATAATTTTATTATGGTTATAGGAAACCTGTCCTGTAATGGAATACCCTAATTTTTTATAATGATCAGACCAGGAAATGGATAATTCATATCCGTGATTGGTGGTTTGTCCAACATTTACCGGTGGAATATTACCTCCGCCTCCATATACTGCTGAAATAGTAGCAAGGGTAGTCAGGATATTATTTCTGTCCTGTTGAAATACATCGGCAGTAAGGGTTAATTTGTCTTTTATAAAACGCATATCCAAACCGATATCAGTAGTCTTCGCTCTTTCCCAGGTTACACTTGCATTACCATTGGCACCTTCATTAGAACCTGCTACATAAGGGTTGGCAGCAGAACCATTACCATTGCCTAAATAGTAGCCGGTCTGGTTATTCAGATTATAAGAATTGGGCAAATACAAATACCTTCTGCCATTGATCTGGTCATTACCGGTTTGTCCGTAAGAAGCCCTGATTTTTAAGAAAGTAACCCAATCATTTTTAGGGAAAAACTTTTCACTGCTGGGTATCCAACCGGCAGAAAAAGCAGGGAAAAAGCCAAAACGATGGCCCACCGCAAATTGTTCTGTACCATTATAACCCACATTATATTCCAGCATATAGCGCTGTTTATAATTATAGGTAACACGGCCAACCATACCCATAATACCGGAAGGGGTATTATATGCATCAGATGGAATATAATATTGTGAAGCTTTACCTAATACCAGGGCAGTGATATTATGGTCACCAAAACTGCGGGCATAATCAATACCTGCATCCAGATAAATTTTATGCCAGGTGCTGTTGTAATTATATGTGTTAGCATAATTGAAAGAAGTATAAGATTGAGCACCTCCAAAAAAGTCTACATTATTAGGGTTAATAGGATCCCTGTAAAAAGTATAAGTTGGAATAGTAGGGTAACTGGACACATACTTGGTATAATTATCATCATAATTGGCTGTTCCGTGAACAGACAATCCCTTTGTGATAAAATCCATAGTGTATTTAATCTTTGCACTTCCGCTCAGCATGGTATTATACACAATACCCTCACCGCTGGTAAGTACATTGGTTAACGGATTCATTTGAGTAGATCCCTTGATTCCCAATGGATTTAAGGAAGACCCGGCCTGTCCGGCATATCCGGTGATGATATGTCCATTTATAACAGCTGGCTCCATAAAGGGATTGGATTCATAAATATCTTCTTCAATCGCTTTATAACGGCTTGACCAGTCTGTTGGGCTGGTTTGACCACCATTGGCTGTACCTGTTAAATAGGCACCGGGTCCACCATAGGTGTTAAACTGGCCGGCAATATTTAAAGAAATGGTTAGGTTTTTAGCAGGTGTAATATCGAAATTGGAACGGAAATTACCCCTGTTAAAAAAAGAACCTTTATTATTGTTACCGTATTTTACATTCTGGAGTATATCTCCCTGATTGAAATAACCAACAGAAGTATAATATTTCACTTTATCTGTTCCGCCTCTTACATTCACATTATATTGTTGCTGAAGGCCAACACCGCTAAACTCATCATGCCACCAGTCTGTACTTCTGTAATATAAAGCCGGGCTGTTATTCAGCTGAGCCTGTTGTTGGGGAGTAAGATTAGTCATGGCAGCCACTTCAGCCGGTGTATAATCCCGGTTATTCTGAAACTTCCAAAGGTCTTCTGCGTTAAACAGCAAGGTATTATAGGAAGTATTCGCCTGTTCATTATTATAAATATTTACCGCTTCGTTACGCATTAATGCATATTCATAAGAATTAGCAGTATGTAATAAATTCGCTGCAGCATTAGCACCGAAATTGGTGGATAAACTTAAAACAGGTTTACCGGATTTACCTCTTTTTGTAGTAACGATAATAACGCCGTTTGCAGCACGGATACCATATACAGCAGTGGAGGAAGCATCTTTCAGTACACTGATATTTTCTATCTCATTGGCATCCATCGCATTTAACTGCGCATATGGTTGCTCTGCCGGTTGTTCCACACCATCAATTACGATTAATGGGTTGGTACTTCCAGCAAAAGTACTCTGGCCACGAATATATATATTGGTACCATTTCGACCAGGTTCACCACTTTGTTGCATGCCTGAAATACCGGGAGAATTGCCTACCAATGCATTGGTAATATTGGCAACCGGACTGGCTACCACATCTGTTGCACTGACAGTATTTACTGCTCCGGTCATATTTATCTTTTTCTGGGTACCGAATGCCAGAACAACCACATCGCTTAAAGAATCGGTAACCGGAATAAGTGACAGATTAATAATGGTATTTGTTCCTATCACCACTTCTTTATTCTTGTATCCAATAAAAGAAAAAATCAGGGTTTCTCCTTTTCTGGCAGCAATACTAAACCTTCCATCTATATCAGTTTGTGTACCGATATTGGAATTTTTAATTTTTACATTCACGTTCTGCAGCGAGGCTCCTTTTTCATCTGTAATCTTACCGCGAATTGGATTCTCGGCTGGCGGAAGAAAAAACAGGCCTAAATCAGTAGTAAATGATCTTAAAACGGGCTTTTCCTTAACACAAATAATCTTATTGATTATTTCGTAAGTAAGTTCCTGACTTTTGAAAATATTGTCTAAAGCCTGGGGAACAGAACTGTTCTTTAAATCGACATCTACAGGTTTAGCCTTTTGGCTAAGCATGGAAATATCATACACTAAATCATATCCGCTTTGTTTTTTAATCGTTTGCAACACTTTTTCAAGGGATGCATGCTTCTCTACCAGGTTTATTTGCGCAATTCCGGTTGCATAGAGTTGCAAACAGGTGGTAAGCAGCAGAAATGTTGTGAATTTCATAATCAAGCGCATGTTAAGTGTGGGTGACAGATACGGCAATTTTTTGCCGTTAGCAGTTAAATGCATAGTTTTGATTTGTTTGGGTTTAAAATGGCAAGTCTCGGCGACTTTATATTAATAATGAACCTGAATAAACATTCGTCCCGGACTGCAATTCGGGACGTTTTTTATTACGGATTCACGGTTAATCTCCTGTTTTGAACATCGATTTTATATTTTATATGATATATTTCAAAAATTCGTAACAAGTCAGATAAATTCGCATTACGGGATACACTAAAATAAAAGTCTCTTTGTGGTAATGTCCCATTTACTACCACATCCACATCATACCATCTTTCAATCTCGTTTAATATATCTGACATTTCAGCGTGATGCATCGCAATAATTCCATTTTTCCAGGCAATGGCCTGTTCCACATCAGCATGGTCAATCACTTTAATATCCTCAGTTCCACCAGGCAATACGGCTTGTTGACCAGGCGTGATCATCGTAGCTTTTTTCCCGTTGCTTACCTGTACACTTCCCTGAACCAGTGTTACTTTAATATCTTTCTCTTTATCATAGGCACTCACATTAAACTGTGTGCCATATACCCTTACTTTCCGGTCGCCTTTTATTACATAAAAAGGCATCGCTTTATTTTCAGCAACATGAAAATAGGCCCGCCCGTTAATGGTTACTTCCCTGTCATTTCCTGTAAACGCAACAGGAAAACGAATGGAAGAAGATGCATCCAGATAAATTTCTGTACCATCACTCAATGTTAATGGATATAGCTGCCCTTTCTGAGTGGTTAAAGTATTATACCGGATACGTCCGTCAGTATTTCCGGTATAGGAAAGTGCTCCGTTTAAATTATTGATAGCCGTTGTTCCCTGACGGGCAAGTATCCCATTGTGTGCACTATCCAAAATAATCTTTTCCCCTCCATCAAGCGTTAAAGTTGCTTTTTTAACACCAGGAAAAATATCTTCTTTTACTGCATGTTTAACAGTTAATTGCGGATTGATTCCCCTAACAGTAAATTTGGAATTCAGGAAAAAATAGCCTCCAGTAAGTATAAAAATGATACTTGCTGCAACAGATACTGCAAAAAACAGGTTCCTGCGTATAAATAATACTTTTTTATTGGAATTGCCATCAATGGCTGCATCAATTTTTGCTTTAAGATTCCTGCCAGTTGCTGCCTTTTCACTGTTTGATAATTCACTGTATCTACCGGCAATTTTGTCAAAAGACTGATAATATTTTTCAACAAAATCCTTTTCAGCCTCACTGGCATTACCCTCCAGGTACCTGTCAATCAGCTGATTAAAATATTCCCTGTATTCGGGTTTTGACATGAAATTGTATTTACTCATTTTTAAAGACGGTATTAAGGACAATTAGTCCCAAAAAAATAAAAAAAAATTAACAAATTAATTTAGAATAAGAATAAGGCAATTCTTTCTTTAAGCTCCAGCAGGGAAGTCCTGATCTGGTTTTGAACTGTTTTTTGGGACAGTTTTAATCTGACTGCAATTTCTGAAGTGGAATATTTACCACAAATATGTAATAAAAATATTTTTTTTCTTTTGGCCGGCAGTGTTTCTCCAAAAGCATAAGTAAGCTCCATCAACTCCTTTGCATCTAAAATATTGTCAGGCATCTCTGTTTCAGAAAGCATATCATCAAAATTTTCCTGAAAAACAGTGGCATGTTTATGTTGTTTGTAATAGTCAAGCACCCCATTTCTTACAGCAACCATCAGGTAATTATGCATATTACTGATTTCAAGGGTTGCCCGTTTAATCCATAAGCGTACAAAAATATTCTGAACAATATCTTCTGCCTGTTCCTGGTTGGATAATCGTTTATAAGCCGCTTCACAACATATCAGCCAGTATCGCTCATATAATTGATCAAATGCCTTCCTTTCACCCTTTTTTAATTGGCTAAGTAGTATATTTTCGTTGGTATGTAGCATCTGAATCAGCAAGCGTTGGTAGATTTCAATTCGAAATTAAAATAATCATTTGCAATATTCAAGATTATTTGTGCAAAGGTTTGCACAAATAATCTTGAACCATGGTGCAGTTCTTATTTTTATTTTAAAAGCTGATTTTTATCATTTCTCAATGGGCTGCTTTTACCCATTTAAGATTGGGATTTGAAGAAAGATCAAAATTTAATGTAGCACCCATGCTGATTTGTTCCTGGGTTATTCTAAGGCTTTTCAATGGTTTGCCATTCAGGTTTACAGACCCTATATATTCATTTTTCTCCGGTTCAGGGCCGGCAGTGATCACAAAGTCTTTTGCTTTGTAACAATCAGGCTGTAAATGAATGACGATACGTCTAAACATTGGAGTGGTTAGCTGGTATTCCGGATGGAGTTCGCACCCTCCCTTCATTTGAAATAAACCCATTGATATCAGCGCGCTCAGCGATCCCATTTGCCCCTGGTCTTCGTCATTGGTGGCATAAGCTGTGGTAGAAGAGGTGGTAGCACTATAATTGGCAGTATATACTTCCCTGATCCAATGCTGTGTTTTCACAGGGTCTCCCAGCATCTGAAACAGGTGGGCATGGAAAAAACCGGTATTATTTTCAAATTGCAACCAGCCATAACGGTAATGCTGCCCGGATGCCTTTTCAAATTGCTCATTCAGGCGTTGTATAGTTTTTTCCCGCCCTCCCATCAATTGCATAGTCCCATCCAGGTCATATTGTGCCGGAAACCAGGTGAGCACAGCGGAATAACTTTCCAGAAAACCAATGCTGTTATACACCAATGGGGTAAATGGAACAGACCATTTACCACTGGAATCCCGGGGTTGCAGCCATCCGCTTTCAGGATTGTATAAATTTTTCCAGCCCAGTGAACGCTGATTATAATAATCGGCATCTGCCGTATGTCCTAATTTCCGGGCAGCCTGACTGAGTACCCAATCGCACCAGCCATTCTCAACAGTGCGGGTAACTGACCATTTCCGTTCGCCCAAATCATTGGGCATCCAGCCTCCGAAACGGGTATAAATATCCACATCTCCCATCCAACGGTTGGTTCCGTTGCGCATAGTGGCATTCATGGCTTCAAAAGCATGTTCCGCATCCACTCCAGGCAAATTCATTTGTATAGCACGGCCAAATAATGGTGCTGCCTGCTGGCCCGACATGATAAAATCCACCCTCCCAACACTGGCCCCCAAAGGTAAAATTCCGGTATCATCGTAAAACCGTAACCAGGAATTGCAAAAATCCCGCAATACATCCGGATAGGCTAAACCCCAAATACTGTTCAGGTTCTGCTGGCTCCACCAGAATGCATCAGATACATGCATATTAAACAATGGCTGGCCTTTATCATCAAGGGGAACTGACTTTATTTCGGTATACATCCCTGTATCATAAATGGGAAACAGGCCATTCACATCATTATTGATCTCACTGAATTTACCCTTCCTGTAAACAGGGTATTGCCCGTTTACATCACTAAAAATACCTCTCCCCAACAATGAATGCCAGAGATCCGTGTAGAATTTTACTTTTCTTTCCGCTGTTCCTTCTACTTCTATCCGGCTTAATGCTGTATTCCATTCTTCCCGTGCCGACTGCCGAACTGCCTCAAAATCCCAGTTTGGAGCTTCAGTGTTCAGATTAAGCAATGCCTGTTTTACAGAACAGTAAGAAATGGCAACTTTCATTTGCACTTTGGTACCACTGGCAACTTTACCAAAATTCAGCACCAGTCCACTGTTTTCACCCTTGATACCACTGATATTTCTTTGCATTTCCTGGGTACGCCAGCCATCAAGCGATTGGAATGCCCGATCTGTTGTGATCACAAAAAACACTTCTGTAGGCACTACCAACCGGGAATCACTCGAAAGCCTTGCATCAGCTATCAGCAGGCTTCCTTCAATCGTATCCTTACCCATTCGTTTCACATCACAGTTAAACATCCTTGCCTCATTCCAGATTCCACAGAATGGAATCAATACCGCAGCATTATCGGCCTTCCTGAAAGTATAGCGATGAAACCCTACCCGTTTTGTGGCGGTAAGTTCTACATCAATATCATAACGGTCCAAATGGAGTTTTTGATAACCGGGTGCTACTGTTTGGTCTGCCGCATTAAAACCTGATTTCCAGCGCTCGGGACCGGGAACAGGGTTGTACTCCCCGGATACAGGCATAACAGCCAGTCCGCCCATTTGAAATTCATGTATATGGCTGAACCCATAAATACCAGTCTGTGCATTTTGATAACCTGTATGATAATAACCAAATATCTCTGTATCCGGAGACAGCTTTACCATACCAAACGGGCATGCAGCAGCTGTCATGAAAAAGTTCCGGCAACGATCGGAACCGATGAGCGGATGCACATAATATACAGGGGAAAACACAACTGTATCTTTATTCGTTACTGGTAAATTTTGCTGCGCATGCAATGGAATAATAAATACCAAACAAAGTACTAAGAGAGCTGTCTGTTTATTTATTAATAATAAAATAGATTTTTTTTTCATGATTTTGTGGTTTTACTTATTATCCTTAGCCCATTTTGCATTGGGTATGGAGGAAAGTTTGAAATCTAAATGTGCCCCTTTACTAATCTCTTCCTGACTGATAATAAGGCTTTTCAATGGTTTACCATTCAGGGTTACAGACTCGATATACTCATTTTTATCCGGGTCCGGACCGGCAGTAATAATAAGGTCTTTAGCTTTGTAACAATCAGGTTGTAAATGGAGAATGATACGACTAAACATTGGTGCAGTAAGTTCATATTCTGGATTCATTTCGCATCCTCCTTTCATTTGGAATAACCCCATGGATATCAATGCACCCAATGCACCCATTTGTCCCTGATCTTCGTCATTGGTAGCATAAGCTGCATTAGAAGTTGTAATTGCATTGAAATCAGCCTGATAAACCTTCCTGGACCAATATTGACTTTTTACCGGATCCCCCAGAAGATTAAACAAATGTGCGTGGAAGAAACCTACATCATTATTATATTGCATCCAGCCATATCTAAAATCTTCTTTGGATGCCAGTTCAAATTGCGCATTCAGCCTTTCAATTGTTTTTTCCCGCCCACCCATTAATTGCATCGTCCCTTCTATATCATATTGCGCCGGAAACCAGGTAAGCACCGCTGAAAAACTTTCCAGGCATCCTATACTGCCATATCCCAATGGTGTAAATCCTTTAACCCACTTGCCGCTGGAATCCCGTGGCTGCAGCCACCCGCTTTCAGGGTTGTACAGGTTTTTCCAGCCCAATGAACGCCGGCTGTAATAATCGGCATCTGACGGGTGGCCTAATTTTCGGGCTGCCTGGCTAATCACCCAATCACACCATCCTGCTTCAACGGTGCGGGTGACTGAAATCTTATCAAAATCCGCTGGCATCCAGCCACCAAAACGGGAATAGATATCTAAATCCCCCATCTGATTTGTTTTACCACTTCGTGTGGTGGCATTCAATGCCTGATAAGCATGTTCCGCATCCACACCCGGCAAATTCATCTGAATAGCCCGGCCCAAAATTGGCGCAGACTCCTGTCCGGTCATAATAATATCCACCCTTCCCGCAGTGGCTCCCAATGGCAGCGTACCGGTATTGTCGTAAAACCTTAACCAGGAATTGCAAAAATCCCGCAAAACATCGGGATAGGCTAAACCCCAAATACTGTTCAAATTCTGTTGGGTCCACCAGAATGAATCCGACACATGCATTTCAAAAAGGGGCTGTCCTTTATCGTTAAGGGGAACAGATTTTATTTCCATGGGAACACTGTTTTGTGCCAGATTGGCCACACTATTCTGATCCTTTGAATACAATGGATACCGTCCGTTCACGTCACTAAAAACACCTCTTCCCAGCAATGAATGCCATAGATCCGTGTAAAATTTCACTTTCCTATCCGTTTTGCCCTCTACTTCTATCCGGCTTAATGCTGTATTCCATTCTTCCCGGGCCGACTGCCGAACTGCTTCAAAATCCCAATTCGGAGCTTCAGTGCTCAGATTAAGTAATGCCTGCTGTACAGAACAATAAGAAATGGCAACTTTCATTTGCACAGTAGTGCCACTGGCAACTTTACCATAATTCAGCACCAAACCGCTGTTTTCGCCTTTGATACCACTGATATTTCTTTGCATTTCCTGCGTACGCCATCCATCGAGCGATTGAAAGGGGCGATCTGTTGTAATCACAAAAAATACTTGAGTAGGTATCACTAACCAGCTGTCTCTGGATAGCCTGGCATCGGCAATCAGCAGGCTTCCCTCAATCGTATCCATCCCAATTTGTTTTACATCGCAATTAAACATCCTGCCTTCATTCCAAATTCCGTTTAAGGGTACTAATACTGCTGCATTATCTGCCCGCCTGAATGTATACCGATGAAAGCCTACCCGCTTGGTAGCAGTTAGCTCCACATCAATATCATAACGGTCCAAATGGAGCTTTTGGTAACCGGGACTTACTGTTTGGTCTGCCGGATTAAAGCCTGATTTCCAGTGCTCCGGACCGGGAGTGGGATTCACCTGGCCTGATACCGGCATAACAGCAAGTCCCCCCATTTGAAATTCATGTATATGGCTGAATCCAAAAATATTCGACTGCGCATTTTGATACCCCGTATGATAGTATCCAAATATCTCCGTATCCGGAGACAGCTTTACCATCCCAAATGGACGTGCCGCTGCGGTCATGAAAAAATTACGGCATCGGTCCGATCCGATAAGCGGATGCACATAATCAACCGGTGCAGACAGCAGTCCTCCTGAATTTGCCGTAACTGCATTTTGCTGCGCCTCTAATGGAACTATGGATAGTACACAAAGTAAAATGGCTGCACACATTTTCATAATAAAAAATCGTTCACCACATTTCACAACATATAAATAAACAAACGTACTTTTCATAATGCATTCCTATTATATTATTAATTATTAGACTTTTTTAACAGAAAGAATTTAAAATGCAAAACCCGGATGATTACATCATCTTCCCATATGTGATCAGGGTTTAAAAATAATTTTTTCACTGTATACTTTCTGAGCAACAAGTTTCCCGTTTTGATACACCATATATGCTTTATCCTGTAAAACCAGAGTATAACTATTCCCCCTGAATTTCAGACCTGTTAGTGTACAATTTCCCACTTCTGAAAAATAATTCGGATTAAATTCAATGGTACCGTTTTCATACTCCTTAATTCCCAACATACCAAATACAATGGATTCGAAAATGGATCCCCAGGCTATTTGATTAGACATAGAAGTAATATCTGCAGAAGGATTATCCGTTCTTGGGTTTTGGGGCAACGTAGGAAAATAATGTACATATTCAGATGCCCTTTTTAATAGGTCCATACCCATTGCAGGGAATCCCATTTCAAACAGATTGCGGGATATCCTGCCCGGCATGCCGGCATATTGGCCACCACCACCCCAATCCGCATCAATCCTATCCCAATGAACGGTATCCGTGCGGGCGATGGAATACAATCCGAAACGCCCAAGAAATTCATTCTCTTTCAGATGTGTTATCAACCGCTGCTGCTGATACGAAGAAGCTGCTGTACTGTTTAAAAGATCAAACAGATGATAAGTCCATATTGTACCCCTGGTTCCATCCGGATAAAGATTATCATACCAGCCTTTTTCTTCATTCCATAAATGATCGTTAATGGATTGCTCCAGCTGTCTGGCCCAGGCAGTATAGGTTTCAACAGCTTTGGCATCTTTCATTTGTGTAGCCCATTGAATTAAACGCTGATAAAGCTTAAGTGATAAGCAATTAACAATCGGCACAATATGATTATATCCGTCTGTTCTGATCTCAATTATCAGTTCCGTGTTATAGCCCACATTAATCAAACCATTGGGTTCACCATATTTATTATGCAATATCCCTGCCCATTGTTTCATACACTCGTAAAGCGATGCATTCCCTGCTTTCGCATCTAAGATGGAATAATCGCCCGTTTGCCGGAGATACGCATCCACCATCATTTGCACGGCAAAAGGTTCTTGTATATAAAGGCCTGGTTTAGCTCCGGCATAGGTTATCCAGGACGATTTAAGTTTTCCTTCCCTGAAAGAAACCAATATTGCTTCTTTTAATCCTGCCGGGTCTAATATGCCTAAAAGATCTGAAGTATAAGAATTGTCCCAGGAAACACAGGATGTCCAAAAACAACCAACAGACCAAAATGGATTAAGGATAAAATTTTCCCGTTCAAACCTGCAGGATAACATGGTATAAATAGATCGGTAATAAAAATCCTGTAAGGTTTTATTATCAGATTGAAATTCAGGAAGCTTTTCTGCAGCCCACTGCATGCTTTTATGAATGCGTTGATCTGCTTTTTCCATACGTAAAGCAATATCTGATTGATATAAGGCAGGTGCCTGTGGATTTTTTTCTACATCTTCCATTTGAATGGCAAAATAATATTCCCCTACTCCACCTGCTGGAATGGTAACTTCAAATCCCTGATCATTTCGATGTTCAACAGAGGAAGAAACCCGAAAACGCAATTGTTCACTTTGAATAGTATACAAATCCGGATGGGTAACTTTTTCAGATCCCTTTTTCACTGCTTCCCTCGGATCCTGAACCTTTAATGCATCAGCAGTTTGATGGGGAGTTAAAGTGAGGGTAAGTTCCTTCGAATTACGGTTCGTAATACGAATTTTTAAGAATACTTCATCCTTTTCGCCTGATACGGAAGTCCAGGTCTTTAAAGCAAAGGAACACCATTCATGATTGATCTCTTTGTGAAAGGTGGATGTTCTGGTATATAAGTTAGGTTGCCACTCTTCATCCTGGGGCACTATTACCATGGGCGCATCAGACCTGAAATTGCAACCAAGGGCATCAATCCCTCCTTTTACCCAAAACAAATGAACATCATCCCTAATTTCTATCCCCGTCTTTTTATCAGAAAAATTCATGAAAAAATTATACGATGGAATATCGATAGGTGGAAATTGCACCCTGGTAATTCCGGTGGCACTGTACTGACAGGGTGATGCATATCCCCGGTTATTAAAAAGCAATACCTGATCGTCCAGAAAACTCATATTTTCTCTTCGCATAGAAAGCTTTTCCGGTATTAATTGCGCCGGACCAGCAATTCCCCGTAGTAATAACAATATAAAAAATAGTTTTTTGAGCATTTGAATTCGTTTTAAAAATTTTACTCTTTCAATTTCTTCAACAACCAATCAATGATTTTTGCCCTTTGCTCTGTATATGCCCAATGGCCGGTATCCGGATAAAGTAAAATGGTTTTGGGGGCAGTAATACTATTGTAGGCAGAAAACATGGTGGTTGGCGGACAAGTTTCATCATTAAATCCCCATGAATAAAAACCTTCCACTGTAAGGTTTTTGGCAAAATTTACAACGTCATAATAAGACAAAGTTGTAATCACATCACGTTTATTAAAGTAAGGCAAATTCAATTCATTAAAAAAATGAGGCCACCCTCCTGCACGGGAATGCAGATAACCGGTAAGATCACATAAAGCCGGACAGAATAAGGATACATATTTCACTCTTTTATCTAAGGATGCGGTTACAAAACTTAATGCTCCACCCTGGCTGCCTCCTGTTACACCTAAATGTTTGCCATCATATTGTGGTAATGAGGTTAAAAAATCATTTGCCCGGATACAACCTAGATAAACACGTTTATAATAGAACCGGTCTTTATTATCTGCATTAAAGAACGGATAATTTTTTAGAGCCCCTGCATTCAGGTTACTGTAGACAACAGTATCCATGGTTGCAGGTATGCCATGTATCCCAATATCCAAAACAATAAAACCCTTATCTGCCATTTCAATATCAGGGCTGGAAGGCCAGACTCCTGCACCGGGAACTTTTAAGACCGCAGGATATTTCCCCTCTTGTTTAGGAATGGTTAAAATGCCATACAATCGGCTGTTTCCATAATTTTGAATATTTACCTGATATACATTGGATAAGGCTGAACATTTTTCAGGAAGTAACACCAATTTCGTATCTAAAGGAATTTTCGCCAATTCATTCATTGCATTATTCCAGAAATTGTCAAAATCAACAGGCTTTTCCACAGTGGGTTCTATATGCAAAACATCAAAGCCAGCTGTAGCAAGGTTTCTGTATTGTTTTCCATCCACTTCGGCAGTTACAACACATCTTAAAAACCCTGGTTGCAATAAAGTACCACCCTGTACATATAAATTGCTTTCTGTTAGGGTTACTGTCTTTACCATGGTAGGTTTCATTTTTTCCAATCCCACCTCGTATGTTAATTTTACAGGATATACCGGAATACTGTTTTGTAAAACTGAAACAGTAAAATTTACAGAATCTCCTATCCGGTATTTCCAATCTGTATGATTTGGAGAAACCATCACTTTCACAGGTTGCTCTACTGGTTGTGCAATTGATTGATAAGAGCATACCAGTAACATACACAGAAAAGAATACATTTGTTTTTTCATTTACTGTATTTTTTACTTTTCATAATAAACCCCAAATTCAGCAATACCTGGTCTGGGCAAAAAATGCTTAAGCTGCACCCTTACTTTCTCACCCTGAACCACAGGAAATCGAAAAACCTTTACAATCCGGTTCGATTGCTCAATGGGAATATCCAGCCAATGTTTACCATCAAAATATTGCAGCACTAAGTCGGTTATCCGGGACTCATTATATTTTTTCCCATCAAACAATTCTGAAAGAACAACCATATTAAATTGTAACGGTTTATCAAAATCAACTTCATACCAGGGTTCTTTTACCGATGCATTTGAAATCCATGCCGTTCTGAAATTATCATCATTACCAAAATCACTTAAATAATAATCAGGCCAGCTGGAGCTTGATTTCTGGAACTTTGCTAAGTTGTGTGCAATAATTGGTGTTGTTGCGCGGGGCAATTTGGGTGCATTACCTGTATTTTTCCACTTCTGGCCAATTAATTGTAATGCCTGTACAGCATTCTCATCTATTAATCCAAGCCGGTTCGGTTCTACGCTTAATATAAAATTACAATGGGCTTCATTAAGCGGAATCAGGTTATTGAGTACAATAGAATCTGCATTTTTGAGCTGTTCCGTGGGGGAATTGGTTTTCCAGAACCAGGTTGTATTAATCGGAATCCCTGCCTGTGCCGGTACATCGTTGATTGCTTTAGATATTTTCTGGCCGGCATTCTGTTCATAATGCTTTACATCTGTATAAAACAGTTCCTGTGCAGGGTACTTGGCAGCATTATGTTCCAGGATCAAACAATTGGGTTGCAATTGCTTTACAAGTTTGTAGACTGCTTCAAAATTTACATCCTCATACGAAATGCGAGACCACCCTGCATCCCAGCCATCAATGACCAATTCTGAAATTTCACCATAATGAGTGAGTAATTCAGTAAGCTGGTCTATTACAAATTGGGTATTTTTTTTAGAATCAATCCATCCCGGGCGAAGGTTATGATGTATATCCAGCACCGAATAATACAAACAAACTTTCAAACCGTGTGAACGGAACGCATCAGCATATTTTTTAACAATATCATACTTATAAGCACTGTTCATCACATTGTAATCGGTTGTTTTGGTATCCCAGATACAAAAACCACTGTGATGTTTGGCAGTAAGGCAACCATATTTCATTCCGGCTGATACCGCCGCTTCTGCCCATTGGTTACAATCCAGTTTGGAAGGATTAAACAAAGCTGGACTCATTTGGGGATCTGCCCAATCTTCATCCTGATAAGTAGGGCTTCCGATACAAATAAACATGCCAAAACGCAAATCCATAAAATCCTGCTGCAATTTCAATAATGGTATACGGTTCACCTGCTGTGCATAGATTTGCCTGCATAATACGATGCACAAAAAAATTATACAGGAACTGGCTACTAATTTTTTCATAACTTAATCATTATTGAATGGAATATTTACTTATTTCTTCCAAAGTCCTTCCTTTGTTTCAAACGGTTAGACCTGGCATATAAGCCTGTTTATAAATGATTAATACACGGCACAGGCAGCTTCCTTAACATAAGCAACAACTACAAAAGCAGTGTCAGTTCCCTGGTAATTGAGTTGATATTGCTTCACTGCTGCAGGTATTACAAATGTTTCTGCATATTTAAATGTTTGTAATTTTCCATCACTTAAAACTTCGATAGTTGCTCCTTCCACCAACATACAAATATGGCATTGATGAAGGGTGTTGATCCATACAGATCCTTTGAACTCATACCTGTCCACTTCATAAAAATGAACCTGATGTGTAGGTAATTTTAGTTTTCTGCCTCCCGGCCATTCTTCCATTAATTGAGGAACAGAAATCAGTTCTTTCTGTACAATATCCCCCTTTCTTTCAAAATACAAATTATTAAAAGCATGCCCGATATTGATGGGCCTCGCTTGTCCATTCAGATCAAGCCGGAGCCAGTCATACATTTTAAAAGTGAAAATATAAGGCGTACTGCTGATCTCTAATACCATATTATTTTTCCCTGATGCATGAATGGTTCCGTTGGGAATCAGAAATAAATCATGCTTTTTGGCAGGGTGTATTTGTACGTATTTTTCTACCGCTAACGCTTTATTGTTCTGCCGGGCCTCCACTAATGCATTTTGAAATTCGTCATTATTAATATCTTCCTGAAATCCGAGATAAACTTTTGCTTCAGGTTCACAATCGAGTATATAATAGGTTTCATCCTGTGTAAAACTTTCGCCAAAATTTTCCCGGATATAAGCCGTACGCGGATGGCATTGAATGGATAGGTTCCCGCCATCATAAGTATCCAGAAAGTCAAACCGGATTGGGAATTCTTTGCCAAATCTATCCGCTGCTTTTCCCAATATATTTCGATGGCCTGCATACATCAGAAAGTCGAAAGACACTTCCATTAAAAAGGAATTTCCTTCTATAACAATTCCATTCTCAGGAGTAATCAGCTCAAAGGACCAGGCATAATTAATTTCATTTTTATTAAGCCCTGTTATATGCTTTTTCATCCAGTTTCCTCCCCATACCCCTGCTTCAAACCAGGGTCTTGCCCGGAAGGGTTGGTTGGTCATTTCCTGCAGTGTACTTCTGAAATCATTTCCCTGCATCCAGGTAATTTCGTCTATGCGTTGTTCGTCTACAATAATATCAATATCTGAAAGTAATTGTTCCTTATGCTGGTTCAATACAGGCCAATCCACAAAATAAAATCGTTTATACATCTGTGCAGCTGCAGTCTGTTCTTCTGCTCCCAGATTACAGATGCTGCCTGCACGCATCCGGTACTGTACCTCATTTTTGGGCACATCAATATAAATCAGCTTCGCTTTTAGTTTTGTTAATGCAGCTCCGGTTCCATAGATAATACAGGTATCAGCGGTACCTGCAGCAGGAATAATCCTGCTTAGCTTTTCACCATCAAAAAAGTCAGAAATTGTACCGGTATATTTTTTCCCGAAAACCGGATCATCCCCATTTAAAGAAGAGCTGATCATGTCCGCAATTACTTCCGCAGGTTTTAAACAGGCCGCTATATCATACCAAAATATTTTTTTATGCTTCTTTATAAAACATTGATGCAATTGCTTCCTGAAATTTTCCCACAATACTCCTCCATATCCATCTATTACAACATATTGCTCGTCACTGATAATAGCTGCAAGCTCCTCATAACCTTTGCGTATAATATGCCTGGAATGATAAGATGGAAAAACAGAATAACCCTCAGATGGGGTAAGGGAACAAAGTGGCAATAAAGCTTGTGTTGTCTTTCTTTTTTGTTCAGGCTGTGATTCTTTCGTCAAAGTTTGCAATGCTGCCCCTTTTAAAATACAGGCTTCCGTATCCCCACAATAAATAATTTCCGGTAAATGCTCTAATAGATTTAATTCCCTTATCAATGCCGCATGGAATAGTGTTTCAGCTTTCGCAATATTTCCGCCTATTACCAGCACTTCACAGGCAAACTGCTGTAACCAGGGAAACAGAAAATTCCCAAGGTTAGATCCGAAACTATTAAAAACGGAAACTGCAGCTGCTGACCCTGACCCTGCAATGTCTTTTACTGATTGGGCTTCTGTATTGCTGACTGTTTGGTATTGATTCAAAATCCATCTGGTGGAAAAATAGTCGTCTGCAATGCTGTCTTTGAATTTTTCGCCATATAAAGCACCGGATGCAGGTATGGATGGATGATGTGCAAGTACTACTCCATCTTCCATAAAAGAGGAACCAAAACCGGTACCCAATGTAAGAAACAGACTTCTCTTTTTACTTACATTATACAGATTGGCTGCCCCTGCTGCAAAACAGTGCGCATCATTTTCAAAATAAAATTCCGTATCAGGCAAACCACATCCGTCTTTTAATGCCTGCGCTACATGCAAGCCGAATATATGTTGAAATTTATCCCCCAGTTCTGCAATCCTGCTAACACCCTTTTTATAATCAAATGGGCCAGGGAATGCAATGCCAACAGCAGATACCGGTTGATGGTTAGCTGCAATACCCATAATACCTGCACTGATCGCTTCTATAATTTCCTTTCCGGCCCCTTTTGAATCTATCTCCTTTCGGAGGAGGGAAACTGGTATTGCCTTTGAGTTTTCAATATCAATGATAGCCGCAGTAATATGACTGCCTCCAATATCTATTCCAATACGTTTACCAGTTTTCATGTACTCAGATTTTATTTACCAAATATTTCCACTTCGCCAATGCCAAATGGATTTCCGGTAGTCGACACAATCCGTATATACCTGCCTCGGGCGTTGATGTTGAATGGTGTTGGAAAACCGGGAGCTTCATTGATGGAAATAGTTTTTACCCCAGCCTGTAACTGAATTGTTGCTGCATCGTCCGATTCAAAAGGCTTCTCTGAAATAAAAATAAAACCTCGGATTAATACTGCATTGGTGGCAACTGCACGGTTCCAGATATGCAATCCTTTCAGATCTGCTGTTTTCCCTAAATCAATATCAAGCCAGGCATCGGTTCCGGCAAGATCAACTGCAGTTTTCGGATTTCCATCCACTAAAGCTGCAGCAGTATTTATTTTTTGAGTACTGGCATATCTAACCGGTTTGTCCTTCGCCAGGTTAGTACCAGTAAATAATTTTACAGTAGAAGGAACAGGCCAGTTTTTCCAGGAATCAGGTATACTGGTTAACGGTGGCGGAGCTGCCCACAATTTACCCACTTCAGCCAGTCTTGCCACTACATTCGAATCCAGTAATCCATCCCTGTTGGGAGCACAGTTCAATTGAAATACTACGTTGCGCTGGTTATCAGGTATCAGGTTTTTATTAACGATCCAATCTAAACTCTTAACAGTAGAAGCAGTATAGCTGGTACGCCAGAACCAGGTAGGATAAATGGTATTACCCCCTACTGCCGGCCAGTCTTGTCCGGCAGGTAAATTCATTCCTGCATTCAACTCAATTTGGGGCACATCGCTTACACTGCGGATTACAGAATGGTTCATGACAATACAATTGGGCTGAATCGACTTAATATGGTTATAAATTTCTTTATACGGGATATCATAGAATGCAGGACTTTCATGCCAGTTATTTCCCCATGCATCAAATACGATATAGACAATATCCCCATAATTAGTCAGTAATTCGGTCAGTTGATTTTTAATAAACTGTATCTTTTCAGGGGATACCCCTCCTTGTTTTTCATCTCCTGCAATTCGCGCAGTCCGGTCCCGTATGGAATAATAGAACCCAACTTTTAACCCACGTTTGCGAAAAGCATCCACAAACTCTTGAACCACATCCCGCTTGCATCCCTGGGCAACCGTATAGTTGGAATACTTACTGGGCCAGAGACAAAATCCATCATGGTGTTTGGTGGTTAATACTGCAAATTTCATTCCTGCACTTTTAGCAGCATCTGCCCATTGGCCACAATCTAATTTTGTGGGATTAAACAAAGCCGGACTGATATCATCTGCTGTTCCCAAAATATCATCTTTTCCCTGGTGAGGGGGTGCATGGTCCGGAAATAGCTGATCAGGGGGGTCCAGATAGGTAGTCGGACTAAAATGTACAAACATACCAAACCGCAAATTCACAATATCTTGCTGTAACTGGTTTAATGACTGCGCATATAATTGGGAATGTTCCCAAAAAATGAGCACCAAAATAAGGATGAATACTATATTTTTTTTCATACAGACCTGAAATTTTGGCAAAAAAAGGGAGTAAATGCATTATCATAAAGACTTTATTTTTAGTCAGAACCGTTAAACAGCTTTTCTATTTCTTCAGTACTATTTTTAAAGTGATAATTTGAGCATCTGGTAAAGCAGCCGGCCTGGTAATAACCAATGCATCATCATCCTGCTTCCATTTCAGAGGTTCTTTTCCGCCTAAGATTTCTACAGATTTTATCTTACTGTCCAGATACGCTGCATGCTTCCCCATTGAAAGAATACGCATATCGCCTGCAGGCTTCGCCATGCAAAAAGCATAGACAGCTCCACCCTTTCTGGTGAAACGGAAATCTTCAGAAGTGTATTTCTTTTCTCCAAAATCCTTCACTCCGCCAAAAGCACCTGGTTCCTTCCCCCCCATGTACAGAAGGGCCTTCCCCATATAGCTTCCAGGGGCGGGTTCCGTAAATTCCTTCTCCATTCACTGCAGTCCAGGCTGCCAATTCTTCCAATGTATTAACTACCCCCTGTTCTAAATCCCCTTCAGGCGTTTGTACCACATTTAAAAGCAGGTTACCGTTCTTACTCACAATATCTATCAGCATTAAAATGATTTCAAGGGAAGTTTTATACTTGCTGTCTGCTTTATAAAACCAGGGCCCGATGGAAGTATCTGTTTGCCAGGGGAAAGGGGTAATGGAATCCGTTTTACCACGTTCTATATCCAGTACCCACATGGGATTGGTGGCACCAACCTTACAATTATATACAGCTTCCAGCTTTCCGTTGTGATACCGGATATTATCATTGTAAAAATGTGCCAGCATTTTTCTGCCTATAGAATCAAAAGGCAACTGACTGTCTGAGTATAATAAATCAGGATGATAGTTGTCAATTAGCTCAGTAATACTGTTTAACCAATTGAGTTGATTTGCATGATTGGTGGTTAACCAGCCATTATCTGCAGAATCTGCTTTAGGATGATAAAGGTCCTGGAACAAGGGATTAGCCCCGTCATAAGGAATCCCGGCATAAGGCCCTGTCTTGTCTGCACCATGGCTTGTCTGAAACCAGGTATAACTGGCAGCCAGGTGTTCAGAAACCCCAAACCTTAGCCCTTCTTTTTTGGCAGCTGCCTCAAACAATGCTACAATATCTTTTTTAGGACCCATATTCACAGCATTCCACCGGTGTATTTTGGAATCCCATAAAAAGAAATTATCATGATGGGTTCCCATACTTACAAAATATTTTGCCCCTGCTTTTTTGTATAAATGCATTAACTGCTCCGGATTAAAACGCTCCGCTTTCCATAAAGGCAGCATGTCTTTATAGCCAAACTGCGAAGGATGGCCGTAATGCTCCAAATGATAAGTATAATCGAGATGGGGTTTTCCGGTAAAGGTTTTTGTTTTTGTGTCATACTTATCAGATGTATACATATCCTTCGCAAACCAGTCGCTTTTACCAGGTATTGACTGTGGCCCCCAATGGGCCCATATCCCAAATTTGGCATCCCTGAACCAATCAGGGCATTGATAGTTTTCCCTGAACGAGGCTAAAGTGGGTTTAAACTTTTCCTGTGATAAGACAGGTATAGCAATACATGCTGCAATAAATACAGAAATTATTTTTTTCATTTGATACACTTTAATTTATGGCCGGATAAGGCAAAATATAATAAATAGACATAGCAAATCAGGGGTATAACAAAGGCGTATTTAATACCTGATACATCCGAAATATATCCCATAATCGGCGGCACAATAGCACCACCCACTATCCCGAGAATGAAAATGGAAGACGCTGTCTTGGTATAAACCCCCAGATCCTTAATACTTAAACTAAAAATGATGGGATAAATAACAGAAGTAAAAAAACCTACAAACGACAGGCTGAAAAGGGAAAAATAACCATGCATAAAAATAGCCAGGGATACCATAATAAATGCACCGCAACTGCAAAAAGCAAGCACAACATGGGGTTTAATCTTTTGTAAAATATAAGCCCCCCCTAAACGGCCAGCTAAAACCAACCCCATAAAACCGGTAATAAACAAAGCTGCCTTTTGCTCGGTTAATCCGGGCAAATGAAGCCATCTGGAATATCTGATAATAAAACTAACAATACCCACTTCAGCACCTACATAACAAAATTCAGCACCTACCCCAAAAAGGGTATGCCTGAAGGTAAGAATATGTAAGAATGACTTTTTCTCACGGGCAACTGCTTCTTCTTTGAGTACAGGTAATTTAACAAAGATCAGAATCAAAGCCATGAGCAAAAACAAACCAGCCAGAGAAAAATAGGGGAGTTTAACCAGGTTTGCTTCAGCTGATAAAAAGGATTGTAAAGCTACCGGGGAAAAACTATTGATGGTTTCCTGCGGAATATCTTTTTTGTGCAACAACATGAGGGATGACAGATAAGGAGCAATGGTAGCCCCGATTGAACCAGCAGCTGCTGATAAACTTAAGCGGCTGGATGCCCCTTCCGGATCGCCCAGCTTGGTAATATAGGGAGAAGCCGTTACTTCCAACAGCGCAAAACCTGAGGCCATCACAAATAAGGCGGCCAGAAAAAAAGGATAATACCTGGTTGCTGCCGCAGGATAAAAAATACAAGCCCCGAAGGCTGAAATGAGTAGCCCCGTAACCATACCTGCCCGGTACCCTTTTTTTTCAATATACCACCCTGAAGGCAGTGCTACTAAAAAATAAGCTCCGAAAAAAGCAGATTGTACCAGAGAGGATTGTAGATCTGTAAGCTGGCAGGCTCTTTTCAAATGTGGTATTAAAACATCATTGATATTCCTGCTCATATTCCAGAAAAACATAAGTACCATCACTATGATTAGTGGCAGTAAATAGGGGGTGGATTTATTGGTTTTGGGTTGTTGCACTATTGGTTGGGTTTATGATAAAAAATGGGATGCCTGTTTCTTTATTCCCTTCCAATAATTCAGGCCATATCACCTCCGCCTGATGATACTGTTCATACGCTGCAATCAATGCAGGATCATTTTTCAGATCAAGGGTAAGGCAGAGTCGTTTTACGGGCATATTATAATTCAATGATGGCTTTAATCACTTTATTTTCAGGGTTAGTTAAAGTTTCAAATTTGCTGATTATCTCATCAAACCCAAGTCGGTGAGTTATCATCCAATCAGGATGGATAATGCCATCCTCCATTAATTGTCCAATCTCCCTAAAGTCTTTGGAAAGGGCAGCACGTGATCCTTTTAATGTCAGTTCTTTTTTGTGAAAGAAGGGATCTGAAAAACTAATATCTCCGGTAATCAATCCTACAAAAACAATGGTCCCTCCTGCTGCAACAAAATGAAAGGCATTGTGCATGGATTGTTTATTTCCGGTAGCATCCAGCACAATGGTTGGCAGGTAACCATTTAAATAAGTTTGCAACTGTTCTAAAGGCGAATCATTGGCCAGCAATACATCTTTAATGCCTAATTGCGCTGTACAAAAACTTAGCCTGTCTGCATTCACATCCATCACCAATACCCTGGCACCGGTTAATTTGGCAAATTCAGTTACGCATAATCCAATAGGGCCGGCGCCCACTACTAAAACAATATCATCCGGTTTAATTTCCGCACGGTTAACTGCATGACGGCCAATGGCTAGTGGCTCTATCAATGCCATCTGATCCAATGAAAGTTTTCTGAATGGATGCAGGTAGGTTCCAAAACAGGTAAAATACTCCTGCATACCGCCATCCTCATGTACACCTAAAACGGTAAGCTTTTCTCCGCAATTACTTTTTCCTCTTAACACCGCCTGACCAATGGTGGGATTACGGTAAGGTTCCACACAGCAAAAATCTCCATTTTTTACATTCGTTACATTTGCTCCGGTTTCTATCACTTCTACAGCCAGTTCATGCCCCAATATTCTTGGGTAAGAAAAAAAGGGTTGCTTACCGGTATACGCATGTAAATCTGTACCGCAAACCCCTATCTTATGCACTTTTACCAGCACATGGTCCTGGGATAAAAGCCTGGGATATTCTTTTTGCTGCAGGATAAACCTGCCCGGTTCTGTTAATACTATAGATTTCATAATCAGGAAATAATAAGGTCTGTAATTGTTTCAAATAAGAATTCCGGCAATGCCCCTTCATTCCAGTCCTGGATGGTATCTTTCATTTGTTTTGCATTCCTGGCACCCACCACTACCCTGTCTGCTTCCTCAATAGAAAATAAATAACGCTGTGCTAAAGATGATAAAGCAATAGGTTGGCAGGCAGCCAGTTCTTTTACTTTCAGGGCATTGTCAATATCCCGTTGGGTAATCCATGTACCATCCGGACCGTCAGCAATATATTGATCCAGCCTGTTCCCCAATAAAGAAAAATGCAAGGAGGAAGCTGCATAATAGGCTATACACTCACTCTTCAATATCGGCAACTCTGTTTCCAATGCAGACAAATTGCAGGCATCCAATTTTAAAAATCCGGATACCACATCAAAATTTTCTTTCTTAATAAATGGAAGTATGTCGGGAGTTGGATTTCCGCCAATACCGATAGATTTAACCAGTCCCTGCGCTTTAAATCCATTTAAACACCGGATTATACGCTCCATTTCTGCAAGCGGTACCAGTTGCGGTTCATGCAAAAAAAGCAAATCAATATATTCCAGTCCTAGCAATCTAAGGCTTTGATGAAGGCTTTGTTCTAAAGAGCTACTGGAATAATCCAGCGTAAAATCAAAAGCAGTTGCTCCTTTTTTCCTGCCTGCTTTAGTGCTGATAAAGGGTCGCTCCCCCTTCCATTCCAGTAATGCCATTCCCAAATACAATTCTGCATTGGCATAAGAAGGGGCGGTATCAAAAGCACGAATCCCATTTTCCAATGCATACAAAATTGTTTGAACAGACTCATCAGGATCTATTGCTCCCCATACACCTCCCAAACCTGATGTACCACAAACAATTCTTCCCCCATAAGAAAAAGCAGGGGAGGTTTTGTGGTTCGCTTTATAGGTAGGTCTTTTATTTGGCATCTTCAGACAATCATTAATGTATTTTCATAAAAAAATTCAACTTCTAAAAATTAACAGTCGCACCACCATCTACCGGCAATACAGCGCCGGTTACATATTTACCGGAGGGTGCACTGAGGTATACCGCTGCATTCCCGATATCTTCAGTAGTGCCAAATCCAGGTAAGGCAATACGGTTGGTAATCTTTGCCTTTCGCTCCGGATCAGATTTGATGGCATTCAAAAACATTTCTGATACAATCCAGCCGGGTGCAATACAATTGATACGCACATTATCTTTTGAATATTCGGTAACCAGATTGTTCATTAAGCCAATTAATGCTGCTTTGGAAGTACCATAAGCGGATACCCTGTCAATTCCAAATAAACCCGCCATGGAACTGATTAATATAATGGAACCGTTTTTGCGGGCAAGCATGCTTTTGGCTGTTTCCCTCGTTAATGCAAAAACACTCTGTAAATTGGTGTGAAGGATATTTGCAAAATCCTCATCAGTAGTATCCTGTGCATATTTTTTAAGGTGTATACCCGCATTATTTATCAAAATATCAATAGCACCCCATTTCAATTCTATACCGGATACAAATGCCGGTATTTTATGCAATTCCGTCAAATCGAAAACAATATAATTTGCTTTTTCTCCCAATGTTGCACAGGCTTTTTTTAAAACTTCTTCCTTCCGGCCTGTAATAATTACAGTGGCATTTGCTGCCACAAACGCTTTTGCAATGCCCAATCCAATACCGGTTCCACCTCCGGTTATTAAAGCCAGTTTACCTTTTAATGAAAATGCTTTCTGACTCATAGCTTATATTTTTTGTAAATACGCATCAATAAAATTAAAACCCCACCCTGCCTGCTCATGCGGATAGGCAAATCCATCTTTAATCAGCATCGGATTGTCTATCAGGCCATCAATCCAATCAAATGACTCTGCACCCACTCCATTGGGTATCGTGCATAAAAGGGGCACATCATAATCTTTATAATAATGAGGCAGCACTGGTATATGAAACCCTGCTGCAATGGATGCACTCTCTTTCCATGCTTCCACACCCCCAATTCTGAGAATGTCCGGTTGCCAGATATCTATTGCTTTTCGTTTAATCAGTTCAATCAGGGGTTGGGTATTAAACTCTCTTTCGCCCATGGCCAGTGAAATTCCTGTCTGCGTTTTCAAAGTTTTAAAACCATCAAAATTTTCATGATGTACGGGTTCTTCAAACCAATAAATATTCAGATCATTCGCTGCATTAGCCAATTGGATAGCTTCGGGCAAATGCATACCCTGATTGGCATCCATCATAATATTCACTTCATCTCCCACCGCTTTCCGCACTGCCTGCAAACGCTCCAGATCGGTCTTCCAGTTGGGTAACCCCACTTTTACTTTTACTGCTTTAAAGCCTCTTTGAACATAATTGGTTACTTCTTCTATCAATTCATCAATTGTATAAGAGATCCATCCACCGCTGCCATATAAAGGAACTTTTTCTTTGCTGGTTCCCCATATTTTCCAAAGTGGTTGCTGTAAATATTTCCCCCAGGCATCCCACATAGCAATATTGATAGCCCCCTGCACCCAGCGCAATAACCCATTCTGGCCAAAATATTCATGCAACCGGTTCAGCTTTGCAAACACCACTCCGGTTTCATTTACCTGCTGCCCAATTACAGGTTCCATACAATCTTTCAATGCACCTTTGATAGCTTCTGCCGAATATTGAAAAGAAAGTAAATAGGATTCGCCAATAATTCCATTCTCCAATTTTAGTCTTAATACCACAAAGGAAATTTCAGTCAGGGTATGTGTGGCATCGGATATTGGTTTTTTAAGCACACTTACAGCCTTAAATATTTCAATTTGCCTTATTTGCAGTTCCTTGTTCATCGTCATTAATTATGGAAGTAAAAGTACGCTCTATGCATCCTTTCCGATGTTAACTGAATTATCAAAATACTGCACTATTTTATCTGTACATCTATTATATTACCTATATTTTTGCCAATTAAGTATACTTTTAAGCTAATTTTATTTAAATGAAAGCAGAATACAGAAATGTTCTTTCCCAAACAGCACAATCATTACTGGTTTTTGTTTTTGAAGACAAAGAGTTTCCGGCTGCCTGGCATTTTCATCCGCAGTTTGAACTGACTTACATTAAAAGCAGCAGTGGCATGAGATATATCGGGGATAGTATTTACAATTTCAGCCCGGGGGATTTGGTGCTGGTGGGCACTAATTTACCGCATTGCTGGAAAACGGTAGGAGAACAAAAAACACCCGTCCAAGCGGTCATCTCCCAATTCAGTGAAGAACTGCTGGGATATAACTGGCTTGAAAAAACTGAATTTCAAAACATCAGAAAAATGCTGCAATTGTCTTCCAGAGGTATTAAATTTTCTGAAATCACAGCTGCAGAACAGGAAGATACATTGCTGGAATTACCGCATCTGCCTCCTTTTGAAAAATTACTATCTTTATTAAATATCTTAAACAGCTTATCTAAAGAGAAAGACTATTTCCTCTTAGCTTCTCCTGATTTTATTCCAAATATCACTAAGGAAGATAGTAACCGTATCAGTATCATTCAGGCCTATGTAAAGAATAATGTTCAATCAAGGATCACCATAAAAGAAGTCGCTGCTTTATTGAGACTGACTGAGGTTTCTTTTTGCAGGTATTTTAAAAAAATTCACAATAAGCCTTTTATTACTTTTTTAAATGAGTTCAGAATTGCATTAGCCTGTAAACTATTAATTGAAACAGACCTTACTGTGAATGAAATAGGTTATGAATGTGGTTTTAACAGCATCAGTTTATTACACAGGCTGTTTAAACGTTTTATGAGACAAACGCCTGTAGAGTACAGAAACAGCTATCATTCCATTTCAGTTCATATTTCCAAAACAGTTTAAGTTTTAATCCAATCAACTATTTTTTTCATAGTGCTGTTACAGGTGCAATAGCAAAAACTGCATTATCAAATATCAATTTAGAATCCAGGTGCAGCACTACCCGCTTTTGAGGAAAAGGCGCACCGTAATCTATCACTAATGTATTCCCTTCTTTTTTAATGAGCAGCAGGCCTTGTTGTTTCATTGTTAGCTGAAGCTGATACCAGGGTAACACCAATGTACTATCCTTATAAAAAACAGCCTGTACCTGTTGCAAATCTTTTTGATACACTGCCTGTACCTGATGGTTGTTTTGCAAAATAAAAATATGGTCTGATAGTGTATAATTTTTGAAAGCAGCCAGTGATACAGCCGGCACAATGGCATAAGCAAGGCTGGCATCTTTTACGGCAGGCCCAAGATCAATACCCAGGGTAAATACTTTTTTTTCTATCTGCCCTGTTGTACCTGTCTGGTTGATGTCTTTCCAGGAACCGGAATGTATATCCGTTTTCAGTACCACCGGATTACCGGAAGCTAAAATGCAGTAACCGACAGAATCATGAAATACTTTCTGTGAATGGCCTTTCAATACCGCATTCCCATCATTCCAAACAGCCCCATTTAATAAGCACTGGTTAATCCCCTGGTATAAAGAATCCCCCTTAATACTATTGGCCAGACATACCAGTTCGTGATCAAATAAAAACCAGGCACGCCTGGCAGTTACCTGTTCTTTCTGGTAATCATAGGCATAACATCCGTACAGGCTGTCACTGATTCCATATACAAAAGCAGTGGCTCCCCTGGCTCCGGAACCCCAGTTAAATAAGGGAATGGGCGTGGATAGCTGCGGTGCCAGAATTCCCGGCAGTTGCCGCCAGTTGAAAATGGGAAATATTTCTTTATATTCATTACCACTCTGTACCAGATAATAGGTTCCATTGCCCTGGTAAAATCCTTTCAGGTTTTCGTTATTTCCCGACTCTCCGCTTAATGTCCGGTTGGAAGTTGTTTTTAAAGAAAAATAATAGTCTTTCCGCTGATGCACCATCAGGTCGCTCCGCCAGAAATAACGGTTACCCACCAATGCGGGTATGGTTGTATTGCCGGACAATCTTTCATAAAAATCCTGGTATTGCTGCTTCTTTGCCGGATCTATCTCCATCATCCATTGTAAGGCAATCAGTATGCCACTCCGGTTAATGCCCTTTCGGGATATCTCCCTACCCATGGCGGTGTATTCCAGGTACCCGTAACGGGTCATCCATTGCTGGCCATCCAGTAAATAATGCGCCATAATATCTATCTTATCCTGAGAAAACTGAAAAGCAGTCTGATTGGCCAGGTAAAAAAATCGTACTCCGGATGTGGAAAATCCTTTCCCATAACCAAATGCATAATTCTGCTGCCCGTGCTGATAAAAGCTAAAATCCGGCTGTATCCCCTCCTTATCAGTAATCACTATTTCATCGGCTACATATTTAAATACACGTTTTATACCCTCTATATCATTCAGTATACAGGATGCATACAAATGGGCAGAAGCTTCCCATAATAAATTCTGGCCGGTGGCAACACCATGATAATCATAATAAGTAGGTTTAACAGATAGTTTCATCAATGCAGCACCCTTTATTTTAAGGCTGTCACTTAATTCTTTTTCCATCAGGATATATACTTCACCCATATACCCGGGTACCCCAATTGCATTCCACCAGTAATTCTTTGCTTCAGGTGTATTGGCAAGCCACCAGCCGATACCTTTAATAATAGTATTGCGGACTGCTGAATTGCCATAGAAAGTACTGTTTGCATTCCGGTAACTGACAGCCAGCTTTAATAACCTTACCCAATGTTCGGCAGGCAACCAGGTAGCATCGGACTTATCCTGATAATTGATATCCGGCCAATTTCCATCCGGTTTCATATTGCTGATCAGGTCTTCTGTACGCTTCCCGGTAACGTATTCTTCCGGGTACTTTGCTTCCGTACTTAAGCGGTAAAGCTTTACTTTAATAGATTGCAGGTCCTGCATTCCCTGGTTATAACCGGGAATGGCCGTAAGCAGTAAACAGGCTGTTAGTATCATTAATCTCATGATTGCAGTTTTATTTTTTCTGTCAGATTCAATAATATGATTCATCTATTACCAGTCATCTGTCCGGAAAGAAGGGATTGGTAATCCCGCCGTATTATATAAATAACCTGCTGTAACAGGGAAATTATGAAAACCATACCGCACGGCTACCGGTTCCTTCACCTGCGGTGCAGTAACCAATACCTGGTTTTTACGGTTGGTACTCCAGGTAGCCGGATAAAATATTTTATCTGCACCGGCAATTTCAAAGCAATCCACCGGTTTGCCAAAGCTGGATAACCCATACAATGCGTAATCGAAATCAAGGATGGCTGCACTGTCTTTAATATGAATGGCTTTATAAGTGGGCGATTGGCAGGCAATCCCTGTAATTCCATAAGTTTTTGCAAAAGCCCAGTAACTTAATCTTTTAGCGATGGTTAATTTTTCTGCACCATGAATTATTTTTTCTTCCCCCAGATCAATAGTGCAGGCCATCCCTGAATTGGGAATGAGTAATTGGGCTTTTACCTGTGCTTCTCTTAATAAAGCTGCATTGGTGGCTTTACTGTTATTATAGAAATAGGGGGTAATCTGTACATAATAAAATGGAAAATCTCCCTGAGCAAAGTTTTTTCGCCAGCTGTTGACCATTCCAGCCATCAAAGCAGCATATTCACCATTATTGTTCACATTCGCTTCACCCTGAAACCAGATTACTCCTTTTATTGCAACATTTAATAAGGGGTGTATCATTCCGTTATAGAGATAAGAGGCCTTCATCTGGGGCGACAATTTAGGATCAGTAGTTTGCCTGTATGCTTCCGGAAACTGAACAATGCTGGCAGAATCCATCCACCATTCAATCCGGGAACCTCCCCAGGCAGTAGTAATTACCCCCACCGGCACTTTTAATTTCTGCTGCAGTTGTTTGGCATAGAGATAAGCCATTGCACTGAATGAAGAAACCGATTCTGCGGTAGCCGGTTTCCAGATGCCATATTTACCTACACAGGAATCACTAGGATGGCTGCGCATAGCATTGTTAACAGTAAACAGCCGTATATTGTCATTATCAGCATCTACCAGTATATCATTGGCGTTATTGATGGGTTGGTCAAGATAACCCCGGATAGGCATATCCATATTCGATTGGCCTGAGCAAATCCATACTTCCCCTAATAGAATATTATGTAATACCAGTTGTTCAGTTTTGCTGGCAAATGTTATAGTATAAGGCCCTCCTGCATCAGCAGTAGCCACTTTTAACAGCCATTCGCCTTTTTCATTGACTGTAATAGTCTGTTTCACTTTATTCCAGCCGGTGCTAACCACCAGTTTTTCTCCGGCAGCTGCAGTACCCCAAAGCTTAACTTCGGTATTCCGCTGCAATACCATATTATCTGTCAGAATTCCAGCCGGTTTAATCTGGGCATCCAGGAACAACACAGCAAACTGCAAGAAGATGAATAAGAAAGATCTCAATTTCGTACACATTGAATAGAAGTTTAAAAAATTACATTGTTTAACAGAAAACCAATTTCTGTAATGGTATAGAGTAGGAAAAACGGGGTTACCGTTAATGGAAGGCTGTTTTTTCAAATCAGGGCAAAGTAAAATAGAACCCAATCTCTGCCTGAAAAAATCCATTTTTAAAATTATCTTCTGGAATTATTCAATTCAACCATAATTAAAATTCTTATCCCTTTTGTAAAAGTGAGATTTTATATTGCATATTTTCAAATGTTTTAAAAGTCCATTTCAAAATTCAGATTATCCATCCCTTAAAATTATACTCCTCTTAATTTTAATGTTCTTAAAAAAAAGAATGGAAGTCGATAAAATAAATGATTTAAGAAGTGCACTTGAGATTCTTAAACAATATGAAAAGCAATTCCATGAAACCAATGTGGAGATAAATCCGGATGCTGACCTGGCCGGTGTTTATAAACAAATAGGTGCAGGTGGTACAGTAGAAAGCCCCACTCGCCTGGGGCCTGCAATGATGTTTAATAATGTAAAAGGATATAAGCATTGCCGGGTACTGGTTGGCTTACTGGCCAGTCGTAAACGGGTTGCCTTACTGCTGGGAGCACCGGTTAAGGAACTGGGTAAATATATGGGTGCTGCAGTAAAAAAAACTATTCCTCCAATAACCATAAAAACTAAAAATCCACCTTGTCAGGAAGTCATCTACAAAGCCGGGGATGATAATTTTGATATACGGAATATTTTACCAGCACCAACAAACACACCCTTAGATGCCGGCCCCTATTTTTGTGAAGGGCTGGTACTGGGGTCTGATCCGGAAACCGGCCATTCTGATGTAACAATTCACAGGTTATGCGTTCAAAGTAAGGATGAGATTTCCATTTTTTTTGCTACCGGCAGGCATATAGACCAGTTTAGGCAAAAAGCAGAAAATGCTGGAAACCCTTTACCTGTTACTATTAATATGGGCTTAGACCCAGCTATTTTAATCGGCGCCTGCTTTGAAGCGCCTACTACCCCATTTGGATTCGATGAATTATCCATTGCCGGGGGCCTGAGGGGCAAACCGGTTGAACTTGTAAACGCAGTTACGATAAATCAAAAATCAATTGCCCGTGCTGAAATCGTAATTGAAGGGTTGATATTGCCAAATAGAAGGGTTCGGGAAGACCAAAATACAAACACAGGCCATGCAATGCCCGAATTTCCCGGATACAACGGCCCTGCCAATCCATCGTTGCCGGTAATTAAAGTTACAGCTATCACCACAAGAATAGATCCGATTTTGCAAACCCTCGTTGGCCCCGGAGAGGAACATACAAGCCTTGCCGGGATTCCCACTGAAGCAAGTATATTTAATGCGGTGGAACTCGCTTTGCCCGGATTATTAAAAAATGTGTATGCCCATACAGCAGGCGGTGGCAAGTTCCTGAGTATAATGCAAATAAATAAAAGAAATGCTACCGACCAGGGTAGGGAAAGACAGGCTGCCCTGATTGCCTTTGCCGTATATTCAGAACTGAAACATATTATATTAGTGGATGAGGATGTTGACCTGTTTGACAGTGATGATGTTTTATGGGCAATGACTACCCGGTATCAGGGTGACAAAAATACTATTTTTATCCCCGGAGTTCATTGCCACCAGCTTGATCCATCTCAGGACCCTGCTTTTGATCCCAGGATTACTGGGCCAGGTATTACAACCAAAACTATTTTTGATTGTACGGTACCTTTTCATTTAAAAGAAATGTTTACAAGAGCAAAATTTAAAGACATTGACGCAACACCCTACTTACCTGAATGGTATTGATTGTAGAATACAAAACGAATAAAATGAAACAATCGATTGAACTTACAAAAATTTGGGATTTTCTGTGCACAAGGCATGTCCTCAGTATTTCCACTTATACAAAGTCTACTATTTGGTCTGCAAGCCTTTTCTATATCACAGATACAAAAAATCAATGCCTCTATATAATGAGTGCTGAAAATACCAGGCATAGCCAGATGTTTCTAAACAACCCATTTGTAAGTGGCACCATATCTGATCAAACAATAAAAATCAGTGAGCTTGTTGGATTACAATTTTCAGGCCAGGTGTTCCTTTTAAAAGATGAGGATGAAATTACAGCCCGGAAATTATATGAACTGCATTTCCCCATTGCCACACAATTCCGGGAGAGCATCTGGAAAATTTGTTTTACTGAACTTAAACTAACTGATAATACTGCAGGATTTGGAACCAAATACTGTTGTATAGCCAATGAATAAATTACAACCTATGGAAACAAAAAAAAGAATCATAATAGGTTTAGGCGGGGCATCAGGCATTCAATTTGGGATCCGTGCATTAGAACTGCTTCGAAACTTAAATATTGAAACTCATCTGGTAATCAGCCAGGCAGCAGAAATGGTATGCAGCTATGAAACAACATTAAAACTCAATGAAATTGAGGCGCTGGCAAACAAAGTATATTCCCGCTCAGATTTCGGTGCTGCAATATCCAGTGGCTCCTATAAAACAATAGGTATGCTGATTGCTCCTTGCTCAGTTAAGACTTTATCTGAAATTGCAACAGGGGTAACCAGCTCTCTTTTATCCAGGGCTGCAGACGTAACTTTAAAGGAACGAAGAACGCTGGTGCTAATGTTCAGGGAAACACCACTACACATGGGGCATTTAAAAAGCATGACAACCGTAACTGAAATGGGTGGGATTATTATGCCCCCTGTACCTGCTTTTTACCTTAAACCGAAATCTGTGGATGACATGGTTACAAATTCTGTGGCAAGGGCATTAGATCTCTTTGGGTTGGATATGGATATTCCACGGTGGGACGGTTGCAACAAGTCTTTATTCAAATCAAATAAATCAGGCTGATTTTTTCTGAAAACACCGGGAGACATATTTGTAAATTTCTTAAACAATCTTGAAAAATAGCTGGGATCAGAAAAATTAAGCTCATACGCAATTTCTGAAACAGAGTTGTCTGTATAGATCAGTAATTTTTTGGCTTCCAAAATGGCATGCTCCTGTAATAACCATGTAGCAGATTTTCCGGATACTGCACGACAAACCCTGTTAAGGTGTACTGATGAAATATGCAGTTCTGCAGCATATTCCGGAACAGACTTAGAAAAGGGGGAAGCCTTTTTAAGACTTTTCTTAAATGCGTAAAAATATTTTTCAGGTACCCCTGTGCTATTTATAGAAAAACGAGTTTTATCTGCCAGTCTGTATAACTTTATCAAAAGAAGACCGATCAGAGATTTCAAAACAAATAGTTTTTCTTTTTGCTCAGAAAGCATTTCGGTATGAATTTGTTTAATTATATCAGCCAAAAACTGAAATTCTGTAAAATTATCAAATTCGTTTAGGTAATAAATTTCATCAAGTACCATAAGTACTTTTATTGCAGTATCTACCAGATCCTCTACATAATTATCTTCCAGAGTTAGTACATGCCCTGTAATTGATGGGTCAAAACAAAGCCCATGTACAATTCCAGGTGGTATGATGATCACTGCGGGTGCATCCAGTAAAACTTTGTTTTTAGTCATTTCAAATTTTACAGCTCCACTCTCAATAAAAAAAAACTGGTAGAGATGGGTATGAATATGAGGTGTAATATTCCAATTATATAAGCTGCTGCGATCTCTGATTGATTCACAGAAAACGGGAACAGGATAGCTGGAATTAGCTAGTTGTTTATATTGCTCGGAATAATTTTCAATTTTCAACAACCTTAAAGAATTTGCAGGTTAAATAACTATTGGGAATTCCTTAAAATAAAATACGCCAGTAATTAGAAATAATCATTATAATCAGCAATGCAGGTAACATATTAGCAATGGGTATGTTTTTAATACCACATATTCTGAAACCGGTTGCCAGCATAATCATTCCCCCGCATGCAGAAAAATCAGCTACCAGTGGCGGGGTGGTGAAAGGAAGTAATATCCTGCCACATACATACAAACTAAGTAAAATGATAAACTGCGGAATTACAGTTAGCGAAACAATATAACCCATAGAAGCCGCAAATATGGCTGCAGTAAAAAAATCAAGAAAAGCTTTGGAAATTAACACAGTACTATCATGTGTAATCCCTTCATTCATAGCACCAAAAATCCCAGTGCCACTTGCACTGAATAAGACCAGTACACTGATAAAATTTTGAAGAAAAGCAGCATTATCAAGCTTAACAGGATTTTTTCGGGAAGATTTGTTTTGTAAGGCAGCATTTAAAAACAACGCACATTTTTCAATCCGATTTTCTATTTTAAATAATTCCCCAAGCGCAGTCCCAATAAGCAGGGCTAATATTACAGGTGGCAACATGCTTACCTTACTGATCATCACAATGCCCATTCCCATAGAAATAATGCCGAAAGTCAATGGTAACATTAACCGTAAACGCTCAGGAATTTTATTCCCTAAAAAAGCTCCTGCAATTGCACCTGTTAAAGTAGCTAATGTATCAATTAAAGGGCCTGTAAACATATTTCAGGTTTTAGCAGGTAAAAAGTATGTAAGCCTAAAGCAATTCAATAAAGGGAGGGTTGCCCCTCCCTTAAAAGTCAACAAAAACTAAAATTTAATCTGACATGTAAAATTAAAAGTTGTTGGTCGCAGATAGTTACCAGTCATAGGTATACCTCCGGTCTTTACTGCAAGCCCGTCAATATCTGATTTTGTCAGGAATTCAGAACCACCTACGGTTCCGGATAATCCTAACTGGCTTAAAATATTTTCAACATTAAACCCTACAGTAAATTGCCTGTTAACATGCAATTCCACACCACCGAATGATTCCCAGTGTGGTTTAAAAACAATTGAATTCATTATACTTCCATAGGTTTTACTGTAATTACGGAAAGACATCCAAATACGGGCCTTCCCATGATCAATCAGGTAACTGGGATCTAATTCAATAGTCCAGTTGGGTACACCAACAACCGTATTTCCATTATATGTAAAAGATTTGGATTTACCGGCTCCCATTGGATTATTTGAAGCCCCACCAAATGAATTATCATTTAGGGTCACTGTAAAATTTTCATATTTGGGGCTCATATATTGAACTAAAGTATGAAAATCAAATCCTTTGGCAGGATGTATCATCATATCTAAAGTAGCTCCCAATGTTTTAATGCCGTATTGTTCCAGAATATTGGCACCAACATTTTCATAAGAGGTACTTACACTTTGCAAAATTTTAGGCTTTTCAATATAGGTTAATACAGCAACCAGTTCTACCAGGCGGTGATTAAAAAAGATACCTGCCCGCCCAAAATCCACTGTTTGTGGCTTAACTTGTTCAGTGGTTGGGAGCTGGGCAGCATTTGCTTCAAATACACTTATATTAGAACCCATCTGAGCATAAGAATATTCAGCTAACAACCCATAGTTCTTTTTAATATTATAGTTAATATGAAATGCCAGAGAAGGTAAAAGATAATCATGGCTAAATGGCTGTAAATTGGCAACAACAGGGTTACCATGTACATCTGTTACCATGGACCCCATTGTTCCCCCTGGTGCAAAATTATAAGGAAGGCTATTACCACCGATATTAATGTAATCTAAACGAATACCTCCATCAATTTTTAAATCTGGCCTTACCTGCCAGGTATCATGTGCATAAAAAGCATTTCTGTTTTCATGGCCTTTTGCATAATTGGCAGCAACGTTATATAAATAAAATGCGTTATAGGAAAACGGATTAATAGCAGAAATATCAACAGGATTGCCTCCTGAAGCCATTTGTGTATATAACAATTTCTGGTCCTTTTCAATGGAAGTGTTATAAAAAGAACTACTGTTATCATGGTCTTCAAAATGATAAATACTTTCTATTCCCAATAACCATTTATTATTCTTAGCCTCTTTACTTAATTCAGCTCTTAACATACCATCATTGATAAATGCATGTTGCACAAGATTTAACCATTGCTGCACATACCTTGCACTGGTAGTTGCAGAACCTGTATTGTCAATATAATATTTGGTATTACTGGTAGTGTTGTTTAAATCTATTGTTTCGGTACATATTTGTAAAGGAACACTGGCACTGGGTACATAATTCCAGCGCCCGCTAACTTTGAGCTTTAGATTATCCTTAAAATTATAGTGCAATAATAATTGCACATTATGCGAAAAGTTTTCACCGGCTTTTTGCATGGTTGTATTTAAAGCATTACCGGTTGCTATGTTCTTATACATTAAATTACCTAAGGGATTTCCAAAGTAATCAGTTCCCCATGCTATATTATCAATATGCGAAAGGCTCTTGCCACTTCCATTATACAGGAAAGGAGAAGTGCCAGTTACCGGAAATAAATCTTCCGTATAAGCATACCGGTAGGTTACAGTGATATCGCCTTTATCATGATTAAAAACTTTTGATAAACTCCCCCGGTACATCTGGAGTTTATTATTCAGGCTATTATAAGGAAGTTTAAAATAGCCGGGATCAAAATTCTGATATGTACTTATAGCATAGTACCAGCCTTTCCCAATTGGAGAAGATAAGGACAGGTCAAATTGTTGCTTGTTATAGGCATTTGTCCGATAATTCAGTAACCCTGAAAAACCATTAGGCATTTTTGGAGGGCCGGGATTGGCAGGGTCAAACACTGGTAAAATTCCATTTTGCAAAAACGAGTTGGTACCATACCCTACTCTTCCATATTCAAGAAGGGTTTCAGTTAGGCTCATTAAATTAATTTTTGAATACGCACCATCACCTGGGCGCCAAACAGATTGCGGCCCCTGTGGCATATTGGCATATACTACCGGTATATCATTTTCAGATACTAAAAAATCACCCGGATCTGTAACCGGCAGTCCAATCTGAATTTGACGGGGTGCCTGGAATGTACTCGCATTCAAGAGTTCATGCCTGTTGGCTTCTTCATTCATTTTTCCCTTAATGTTGTCTTTTTTGTGTAATGCCTTTAAAGCAGGATCCTGCAATAAAAGGGTATCTTGTTTTTGTGGTATTCCCTGGGCAGTTAGTATAACGATACTACTGATGAATCCCAGAAATAAAAGGATTGATTTTCTCATATGTAAATTATTAATTTAGTAACTAAATGATTTGTTTTTATATAAGAGGGTATTTAAGGTTTTAAAATAGCATCCAGAAAAGCATATACTTTATTCAGGTTTTCAGGTGATGAAAATTCGGCACTGAAATGATGTGCACCGGGTATTAATGCTATAGTAACTTTATTGTTGCCTAACTTTTCTTTGAGGCATTTAGCAAAATGGATAGACTGTTGCATGGGCACCACAGGGTCTAAAGTTCCATGCTGTATAAAGAAATAAGGAGCTGTTTTTGACTCCATAACGGGAATATAAGTTTCCGGATTGGCCAGTTCAGTAAAAGCAGTATCTTTTGCAACATACTGGCCTATATAATAGCTTTCACTACTGTTTTCACGAACAGAACTATTATATTCTGTAAACCCGGATGCTTTAAACTGTTCATCAAACTTTAAAAAATCACAGGGGCCAAACCAATCTACTACTGCCTGAACTGTGGAAGTATACTGCAGGTTTTCTGTATTCTCTCCATCAAGGTTATTTACCTGTCCGGTAGTTCCAATCATAGCCACCATGTTCCCGCCGGCACTGCCACCCCATACTGCTATTTTAGTTGGGTTAAGGTGAAAATCAAATGCATGCGCTTTTACAAAACGAACAGCTGCTTTTACATCATTCACTGCAGCCGGAAAAAGGGCTTCACCGGATAAGCGGTAATTAACACTTACTATAGCATAGCCTCTTTGTAAACTTCCCATCATGGGCCCAACATCAGTCAGCATTCTGGAATTACCCATTGCAAAAGCGCCTCCATGTATCACAATAATTACAGGAAAAGGGCCATTTCCCTCATCGGGTAAATAAATGTCCAGGGTTTGTGTGGCAGAAATATGCCCATATGCAACAGACAGGTATTTTCTCTGAATGGAAGAACTGTTAACAGTATCTATTTTCCAGTCAGGCTTTTCCGCATTGGATCCACCTTTCCTTATTGGTTTAAGTTGTGAAAAAGGATTTAAACTTTGCGTATAACTTAAACTGGTAATCAGCAAATTTGCCAATAGGAGGAATATTATGTTTTTAATCATAAAATAATTTTAGTATTTTTTTACTATCTTATCCAGGAACTGAAAAATCATATTCACATCTTCATCAATACTTTATTTCGGGCTGGCATGATATGCCCATTAAAAGGGTTCCAATTCTTGAAGAGAAATCCTATACTGACAGTATGCTGTACTGCTGCAAAAGATGCGATCTCCGTTATTAATTTTTTTTTAACACAAAACTCCGCTCATGATTGTAATGTTGTTCATTACAGTCATCCACATGAATGATGAATTCAGGATTATGTATTTCAGTAAATACCTCTTTCCTTATTGCAATGCTTTATTCAGGAATGCAAATACCTTCTTGAAATTTTCAGGTGTTGAAAAAGCCGGATCTCCATGTCGGGCTCCTTTTAATAATTCAAGTGTCACTTTTTCTGATCCCAGTTTTGCTTTAAGAAAATTGGAAAAATCAACTGATTGTTGGGTTGGGATTGTCAGATCAGCCGTCCCATGCTGAATTAAAAAATAAGGAGCGGTTTTAGTATCCAGTGTATTGATATAAGTTTCCGGATTGGCTTTTTCTGTAAAACTTTTCTCTTTTGATACTAGCTGACCTATATATAAACTTTCAGGTGATTTGGCTCTTAAAACTGAAGCGAAAGAAGATTGTAATCCTGAAGCCTTAAACTGTTCATCATATACTAAAAAATCACATGGCCCAAACCAGTCAATTACTGCCTGAACAGAAGATGAAAAATTCAGATTTTCAGTATTATCTCCATCCAGATTTTTTACATTTCCGGTGGTACCCAGCATAGCGGAAAGATTTCCACCAGCACTACCACCCCAGGCAACAATTTTATCAGGATTAAACTGATATTGTTGTGCATGTGCCCGTACGAAACGAACTGCTGCTTTTGCATCATTTACAGCTCTCGGGAATCGGGCTTCCCCGGATAACCTGTAATTAATACTCACTACTGCATAACCCCGGCCTGTAGCTTCATTGATAATTTCTCCTTCATGGCTGCCACGTGAATTCAAAATCATAAATGCCCCTCCGTGAATCAGTACAATAACCGGAAATGGCCCAACTCCGTTATTTGGCAGATAAATATCCAATGTCTGTGTTTTGGAAATGGTACCATAGGGAACATCCAGGTATTTGGTATGAATACCGGAAGTATTGGCTGTATCTGCTTCCATTGGCGGCATCATACCCGGAGGAGGTGGCATATTACCTTGCATTGGGGGCATATGGTCTTTCATAGGTGGTAAATTGCCTTGCATTGGGGGCATCATACCCGGAGGGGGTGGTCCATCCATTGAAAATATACCGGAACCCTTTGGGGAAAGAGGTTCCAGCTGAGTGATAGAATTTTTACTTTGTGCTCCTGCTAAAAGCATAAAAATCAAATTAAACACAATAATGAGCGTTAGTAGTTTACCCTTATTTTTCATAAATAATCTGCTTTAAATAGTTTACAATCGATTGCTTTAATGGCTGCATTTGTTGAAGACATCAGCATCGTTAATCTTGATACAAAGCTATTATCAGCTAAAAAATAAGGCAAGGTGAAAAACTACCTTTAAATGGTAATTTTCTGCAAAGAAGATGTATTGGCAGATTGTAACTTAAACGCTAAAGGAGTGAGATCAGTATATTTTTTAAAAAATTTACTAAAGTTGGTAGGATCAGTAAACCCTAATTCATATCCAATTTCTTTAATTGTCAATTGACCATGTATCAGCAACCTTTTTGCTTCTATCAATAGTCTTTCTATAATAATTTCATTTGGTAATTTTCCGAAATTTTCTTTGGTTATTACTCCCAGTTTCCGTTCAGTAATGTTTAATCGGCGTGCGTAATTACTGACAGATAAATTATTTTTAAATTCATCTTCCAACAAATTCATGAATTGAATAAATACTGGTATCCGGGTTTGAGAACTAATGAAAGCATTGTCTGCGATTTTTTCCCGCTCAATCAATAAAAGAAATATTTGAACCAGGTTTTTCAATATAATGCGTTTATTTATTTCACAGGGAAAGTCAATTTCCGACTTTATATTTTTAATCAACGTTTGGTATTTTTGCAAAGAATTTTTATCAAACTGCAAATATTGTTTATTCCAGAAACCATTAAATAACAGGTAATTTTTCAGGAACTTTAAATCAATTTCTGTTATATCATAAAATTCATCTGTAAAAATCAGTTCAAATCCATCATATTTTTGTAATTCGTCAAACTGGTGTACCTGTCCTTTACCTATAAAAAGCATAGAATAAGGTTCAACCTTTATAGGAATAAAATCAACATGATGCACTAAATTGGATGACCCGAAAATAAATACATGATTAAAATTGGTTCTGTGATGAGTAAATAAATGTGGAATGTTGGCCAGTGAAATTGGCAATACCATTAATTCAATCTCCAGTAAAGAGTCTCTTTTAAAATGAAAATAGGTTTTTAAATCTTTCTGAGGGTCCTGCATTTTAAAGGCTGGGTAATTGTAAAATAAGCAAAAACATCATTAGTAAACTGTAAAATTACATTTTTTTTTGTTTTTACAATAATGAGCTTCAGAATTTGTTAACTTATCAATGCTGTTTTGTATTTCTGAACAATCTCCTCAGCAAAACCGGTATAACCAATACATAAATATCATTTACTTCTTTTTGACAAATATTGCAATACTTAACAATAAAAACACAGGTTCCGGAGATTCATTTTAAGTTGCAGGTAATGGAATAATTGTCTTCAGTTCAGGTATCTGTGTTTAAAATTCAATCTTGAAAGGATATGCAAAATCATAGGCAGGTTTATTCAAATTAGTAATAGTAAAACCTTTATCAGTTTGCTTCCAGTCCAGATTCCCTTTTTGGCCTAATAATGTCACTTTTGAGATTTGACCTACAGAAAGCGATAATGATTGAATAGTAAATGTGTTCCCTTCCGGCCACCCTAAAACAATAGCGTACAAAATGTTCCCTTTTGCCGTAAACCTTATATCTTCTGCTGTATAAGGGTTTTTACGTGTATCCGCTAAACCACCAAATGGACCTTTTTGAGGATTTTCGGTCAGGGATGGCCCTTCACCATATATTTTCCATGGCCGGGTCTCAAAAATGGCTTCTCCATTTATTGGCATCCATTCCGAAAGTTCATCCAGTATTTTTATTTCATCATCATCAAGTGTGCCATCTGGTTTCAATGGAAAGTTTAATAGAAGATTTCCATTTTTACTCACTATATCTATAAGCAAATGAATAATGGATTCGGCACTCTTATAGGCATGATTTTCCAATAATGAATTTCGATAATACCACTCACCCACACAAGTGTCGGTCTGCCAGGGTTCCGGATTTATCTTATCTTTTTTGCCCCGCTCCAGATCACGTACCCATTTACCATCAGCATCTTGTTTGCAATTATAAACAGCTTCAACTTTACCCTTGTTTGCTTTAGCATTACGATTGTAAAAATTACTAAGTAATTGTCTCCCATATTCATCCGCGTAAGGTAAAATACTGTCAGAATACAACAAATCAGGTTGATATTTCTCAACCATGCTGTTTATTCGTTTATACCAGATTTTTTTAACAAAGTCAGGAGCGTTGGGTATATAATAATGCCCCTCCACTTTTTCATTGCCTTTCCAGTATAGGTCTGAATAATCCGGATTGTTACCATCATAGGGGATACCTGCCATAGGGCCTGTTTTATCTGCTCCTTTTGCGGTACTGTAAAACCACCAGCTCGCTGCCAAATGTTCGGTCATACCAAACTTTAGACCATGTTTTTTTGCAGCTTTCTGCCATTCAGCTGCAATATCCCGTTTAGGGCCTTCCTGAACAGCATTCCATTTTTGATAGGTAGAATTAAAGCAGTCAAAATTGTCATGGTGCATTGCAATCATACAGAAATATTTAGCACCTGCATTTTTGTAGCGTTGCATTAAATCATCAGGGTTCCAATGCTCCGCCTTCCATTTCGGGATAATATCCTTGAAACCCACTTTTGATGGATGTCCATAATTAGCTAAATGAAATTTGTACTGGGCAGAGCCTTCTACATACATATTGCGGGCATACCAATCGCCTTGCATAGGAACGCTTTCAGGCCCCCATACCGCCCATATGCCAAATTTGGCATTTCGAAACCAGTCCGGACATTTGAATTGCTGTAACGATTCTTCCGTGGGTTGAAATGGACCCGATATTTGATTGTCCGGATAAAGCAATATAGCCTGCGCAATGGCATTTTGGCTAAGCATTCGGCTCAGTGTAAACCCTCCTGTAGCAATAGCAGCTGTCTTAAAAAAATTTCTTCTTGTTTGTGACATAGGTTTATTTCAACTTAAACGCTTTGAATCAATACTCAACTAATAGCAACCTGTTAGAAGGTGCATATCATATAGAGTAGGAAACAGGTAGTTACCGTTAATGGAAGCCTGTTTTCTAAAATTTACTTCAGAAGTAATGGTCATCCTCACCATTTTAGCGTATTTATTATCAATTAACCAATATGCTATCAAACCAATGTTTAACCCAGGTATTCCAGATTCAAAGTAGGAGTATTTTTAATTAATTTTTGGAGGTTTAGCCATAGATAAGTTATAGATAAGCTATACTTTAGCTATTAATGAGCTATCTTATTAAGGGGTAGCTTAACTATATATCAAATACATTATTACTACTTTTCAACCCTGGCTGAAACCTTAAATTTACTCTTTTCATTACAAACAGTTAACTGAACCATACAGGGATATGACCCTTATTGAATAATAATGAAATTATTTACAATTCTCTTTCCACTATTCATGGTATTTGGGCACGGCACAATGATTAGTGTAATAATGGCATATGAAAAAAAGATTTGTCCAATTATTCCAACAATAAAAATCCCTCTATTAATGTTCCATTTAATTGCTTTTCCTAAAGTTCAAACATGCGTAGTTCCAGTTGTATTAGCCGATACTCAACCGGATTCATGCTTGGCAATCCATAAATATTGGTTACACGCTGCCTTATTAGCAGTGGCTAAATTGAAATAATTCACCATTTTTTCTGAATGATTCCTTTAAGCTGTTCTTTAACAGCATTAATTACTCATATAGGCAAATACGATCCCTATTGTGATGGCAAGCTGATAAAATGTAACTAACCTTCACCGCTTTTTGGCTGGGGAAATTTCTGAAATATATAAAGGGGATATATTGGAAGCCACTCCTACTCCAATACCTGCCAGTATTCGAAAACTGATTAATAGCGGATAAGCTGTGGAGAATGAAAAACCTCCTGTACTGACAAGGAATAATAATGCTGCAATAAATATTATAAGGGGTAAGGAATGGAGAAGATTTTTCATAATGGCTTTCTTTTAATTTACACAAGGGGTATTTGTTTATTACAATATGTTTCTTTTACATAAGCAATTACAACATAAGCAGTTTCATTTCCACTGTATTGTAACTGATAATTTTTAACTGCAGCAGGTATTACAAATGTTTCTGCATAATAAAATGTTTCACAATGCTTTTCGCTGATCACTTCAATACAGTCTCCTGCCACCAGCATACAGATATGGCATTGCCCAAGCGTATCAATCGCTATATTACCTTTAAACTCATACCTGTCTACTGTATAAAAATGCTGTTCATGTGTGGGTAATTTAAATTGCTTTCCTCCTGGCCATTCTGAAATCAATAGAGGTTTTGACAGTAGATTTTCTGTTACATAATCTCCTTTACGGTCAAAATACAAATTTTGGAAAGCATGTTCAATATTAATGGGCCTTGGCTTCCCGTTCAGATCCAGTCTTAACCAATCATACATTTTAAAAGTAAAAATATAAGGGGTACTGCTGATTTCTAATACCAGGTTTTTTTTACCGGACGCGTGTACAGTTCCGTTGGGTATTAAAAAAAGATCATGTTGATGAGCCTTGTGTTGTTGAATATATTTCTCTACCGGCAATGCTGTTTTGTACAGTTGAGCCTTTAATAATGCATTCTTAAAATCCTCTTGCTGAATATCTTCCTGAAAACCAAGATAAACAGTGGCATCAGGTTCGCAATCCAGGATATAATAAGTTTCATCCTGTGTAAAACTTTCTCCAAAATGCTCCTGAATATAGCGGGTTCGGGGGTGACATTGAATAGAAAGATTTCCGCCTTCATAAGTATCCAGAAAATCAAAGCGTATAGGAAATTCTTTTCCAAAAACAGGAGCTGCATTACCCAATAGCTGCTGATGTCCGGCGTATAAAAGAAAGTCAAAGGAAACTTCCAGTAAATGTTTATTCCCTTCAATTACAATCCCGTTTTCAGGTGTGATCAATTCAAATGACCAGGCATAATTCACCTCATCAGCATTAAGGCCCTTGATCCTTTTCTTCATCCAGTTACCCCCCCATACACCAGCCTCAAACCAGGGCCTTGTACGGAAAGGGCATTGCAGCATATCCTGCAATACCTCTCTGAAATCACTCCCGCTCATCCAGTTGATGGCATCAGCATGCTGATGATCTGCTATAATATCTATATCAGGTAATAATTGGTCTTTATGTTTATTTAATATGGGCCAGTCCACAAAATAGAATCGCTTATACATTTGTTCATTTGGGAACAATACCTCAGTGCCCATATTATAGATACTGCCTGCACGCATTCTGTACTGTATTTCATTCTTGGGCAGATCCACATAAATAAGTTGCCCCTTTATTCCAGATAATGCAGCCCCTGTTCCATATATGATACAGATATCTCTTTCCGGATCAGGTCTTAGCAACGCTAGTTTTTCTGTATCATAGAAATCTGAAAGTGTTCCGGTATATTTTTTCCCAAATACAGGATCATCTCCGTTCAGATACCCGGCAATCATCATTTCAATAGTATGTGCCGGTTTTAAACAGGTATTAATATCATACCAGAATACCGTTTTCCCTTTATCTGAAAGTGAATGGTGTAAATGAACCCTGAGTTTCTCCCATAACACGCCACCATAACCATCTATCAGTATAACTTTTTCATGTTGTATTTTTTCTGCTATTCCATCATATCCGGTATAAACAGGTTTTTCCGTTAAAAATGTAGGATAAATGGAATACCCTTTTTCCCTTGCAAAATGAGTTGCCGGTAGTAAGGGTTGTTTTGTTTTACGTATTATTTCAACAGTATTAATTTTAGCATATTCCTGGATGGAATGTATTGCAGCACCGGTTAAAATGCATTCCTCTGTATCCTTGCAATAAATGATGTTTACCTGTTTTTTTAATAAAGTCAGTTGCTTTACTAAATAGGGATGAAACAAATTATTTGCCAGAGAAATATTCCCGCCAATCACCAGTACGTCCCCTTCAAACTTGGCTAACCAGGGCAACAGAAAACTGCCCAGATTTGAACCAATCTCTTCAAATACTGTTTGTGCAATTGCAGTTCCGGATGCTGCTATTTCTTTAACAGAAGAAGCTGTTATACCGCTTAATTGCTGATACCTGTTCAATATCCAACGGGAAGAAAAATAATCATCCGCAATTGAATGCATAAATGGCTGATCATAGTAAGCACCTGATAAAGGGATACTCAAATCTTTATTCAGTATGGAACCATTTACCATAAAAGCCGAGCCAAAACCTGTTCCCAGCGTAAGAAATACAGCCCGCTGCTTTTTCAACTGATAAAGCTGATCCGCACCCAGTGCAAAACTGTGTGCATCATTCAGAAAATAGAGGGAAGAATGGTTCAATCCACAGGCATCCTTTAATGCCTGTGCAAGATGCAATCCGAATGTTTGCTGATATTTTCCACCTACATTTGCAATGGCACTTACCCCTTTTTTATAATCAAAAGGGCCGGGAAATGCAATACCTACTAATTCAATTGCTGAAACCATTGCAACAAGTTCTTTGATACAGGTTGCAATGGTATCAACAATCCGGAATGCAGTGTCTGATGCATTGATTTCCTTTCTTATACTGTGTAAAGTAATCAACTGCGCAGCACTAAAATCTATAATTGCTGCAGTTATATGGCTGCCGCCAATATCTATTCCTATTCCGGTTTTAGTTTTCATATTCAATTTGATATTTTATAATAATCAACCACAGTTTCTATCTCTAACTATAAATGGTTTCTCCCCTCAACGGTATTTCCACTTGTATAAATGTTCCGTCACCTGGTATTGAATTAATATTAAAACTGCCATTGCAGGCATATACTCTTTCCCTGATCCCTAATAAACCATGATGATTATTGGTATCCACCTGGGTAATATCAAATCCACATCCGTTATCTTCAATACTTAAGATTATTTTTTCATGCTCTTCAAATAAATTAAGTGTTATTTTAGTTGCATGGGCATAACGTAAAATGTTCGTAAAACTTTCCTGTATTATCCGGTAAATTGTCAAACTGATCCTATTATTTATTGTCCCTTCATCAACCAGATTAAAAGAAAATTGAATGGGCATTTCAAATTTCTTTGAAAAAGAATCAATCAGTTTTTTTACTGTAATAAATAATCCCGCCGATTCCAGTATGGAAGGATGCAATGAGCACTGGATTCTTCTGAAAGCTAACATGGTCTCATTGATCTCAGAAATCAATTCATCAATCCGGCCTTCCAGAATTTTCGTATCCTCCTTTATGTGTTTTTTCAACCAGGAAATACCAAACTTTATTCCAGTTAAATTCTGCCCCAGTTCATCATGTATTTCCCTGGCAATTTCCTTTTTTTCAATTTCGCTGATTTCCTGCAGGTGCCTGGAAAATTCCCTCAATTCAGTATTCATGCGAAGTAATTCTCTTTCTGCTTCCTTAACTTTAGTAAGGTCAATGGAGGTACTGGAAAGAAACTGGGGTTCTCCTATTTCACTCTGATGTAATATAACAATCTGAAAAACAGGAATTTCTTTTCCATTCTTTGATATATATACATTTTCTCCTGCCCATTTTCCTTCGGTTTGTAATCTTTCAGTAACTTCTTTAATAATGGTAGATGCTTTTCCGGGCCTGAAATGAGCAATATTGTAATTTTTAATATCCTCATCCGCTTCTATTTCAAGTATATCCCGCATGGCTTTATTGGCATACAAAAAGTTTTTCTTTACATCTGATGTTCCAATATAAACAGATGTGTTTTCAAAAATTTGCAACAGCTGTTTTTGCATTTCAGTCAATTTTTTCCGCTCTGTAATATTTTCCTTAACAGCAACATAACTGGTAATGATTCCTTCCTCATTCACAATGGGAGAAATTATGACATATTCCCAATAAGGTTCACCGTTCTTTTTTTTGTTACAGAATTCTCCCTGCCAGTCCTTAAAATGTGTAATATTATCCCATAAATCCATATAGGCATCCGGTGAGGTATGCCCTGTTTTTAAAATACGGGGATTTTTTCCCATTACTTCAGCTGCCGAATATCCGGTCAGCTTCGAGAAAGCCTCATTTACATATTCAATTTTACCTTCACTATCTGTTATTACAATAGAGGAGGATACCTGTTCCACAGCCTGCGAAACTTTTTTTAACTGTCTGATTGCAACATTTCTTTCTTCGCTGATTACAAATGATTTCAGTGCAAAACTGATATTATCTGTTACCCTGGCAATTATCTTTACTTCATCCTCTGTAAAGAAAAAAGGCTTTTCAGCATATAAGGTAAACACATAAGCTACTTTTTCATTTAACTTAACAGGAAATGCAATAGCAGAACCATACCTGCGTATCAATGCCTCTTTACGCCAGATGACCATATCCGGATCGTTCGCTATATCATTGCTATAATAAAATTGGCCAGTCCTGGCTGCTTTACCCGTTGGCCCTCTTCCTTCGGGTATATCTTCAACAGTTAATTCCCCAATTGCTTTAAGATATCCCTGCTCGGCACCTGCCCATTGTATAGGTTCTATAGCACCTGTATTACATTTAATTTTCCCAACCCATGAAAATATAAAACCACCATTTTCAACAGCAATATCACATATGCTGCTGATAATTTGCTCTTCAGTTTTGGAATGCAGGATCAGATCGTTGGATATACTGATAAATTTATACATCCGTTTGGCTTTATGTAATTCGATATCTTTTATTTTACGTCCCGAAATATCTGTAATATAAAAGAAAAGCCCATCCCCGAATGGAAATATATTAATGTAGTACCATTTACCTGTTTTAGGATTCAAATAATCAAAGGCCTCATTTACTTGTTTTTCAAAACTATTCTTACTAACCGTTGCTAATTCTGAAGCACCGAAATCAGAAAGAAAATCAGTAAAATATGTCCCTGATAAATCATTATTCTTAAGCCCAATTAAAGATTCAATTGCTTTATTTGAATAAACAATCTTTAAGGAGCTATCCATAGCAATAAAACCCCCATCATCTACTTTTTGAAACACATCCTGCATCAGTGCAGTTTGATCTTTTACTTTTTTTTCAAGTTGGGTATTGGCTGATTGCAAGGATGCTGCTAAATTTTCCTGCTCTGCCTGAAGTCTTTTAATATCAGTAATATCTGCATGTATAGAAAAATAACCGGTAATTTTTTCTTTATCATCTTTGATAGCATTAACAGTGGCATGTAAAACAAGAGGCATCCCTGCAGCATCCTTATCTTTTCTTTCACCGGTCCAGTTTCCGGTGCTTTTGATAATATTAATTCGTTCTTCAACTTCCTTGTCTGTATTTCTTGATCCTAAAGCAATATAAGTAAAATGGCCAATTAAATCTTCTTGCCTGTATTTATAAATTCTTTCGGTAGCCTTATTGCAATAACAGATTTTAAAATCACGGTCTGCTATTATAATAGCATCCGAACTGTTATTAATTATTTTCTCATATATTTTCTGTTGTGCCTGTAATTGCTCTTTTGAAATTAATTGAATAATTAATCGCCTGAAAATAATAAGAATGAAGATTAAAGTCAATATCCCAATAAACAAAAATATTCGCTGCAAATTTCCTTCTTCATTGTTCTGTTGGATCATGCTGTTTTGATTCCTGTAAACAACCGTATACAGCGAAAATAAAGCAACTAGTAAAACAATGGCAGCTATATAAATCAGCAGCCTGGTCTTTGAAAGTTTCATAATTTTGGTTTTCAGGCTTCATAAAAGCAGGAGAGAGTAGAAACAATCTCCTGTAAACATCCACAATCGAGCACTATAAAATATTTTAATCAATCATAAGTACATCTTAAACCAAAAAGCTTTTACAAAAACTAATATAGGTATCACAGTCCTCATAATTGGTCATTAAACCCAATGATATCCTGATGGCTCCTCTCATCTTCCCCAGAAAATGGATTTTGTCATATTTTGCATCATCCCTCGTTGAATAAAATACAGATAATTCTTCCGATGATATACAATTTGTAATCTCATCTATTCCGGGATTACAGAAACAGCCTATCCGGATAGATATATTTTGCTTATTTGCCCGCCCCTCTATAATACTTACATCTATCTTTTGCTCCTGGCTGTCAAAAAAAATCATAATAATCGTAGATCCCCTTTTCTCTGTATTTTCCGGGCCAAATACATGAATCAGTTTGCTCCCGTTACTATGCCGGAGGCTTTGTAATGCTTTTAATAGATAGTCTGTTAAACAATGCAGCCTGTTTTGTATCGTTTCCATCCCCAATTCGGTTATCCACTTAAGGCCAGTTTTTATAGCGGGTATGGACAAATAATTAACCGTCCCTTCCTCAAACCTTTCCTGATTCTCTGTTAAAAAAAATTCAGGCATGGTAACGGATGCATACGATACAGTTCCTCCTGCAAACCAGGGCTTATCCAATTTTTCAAAGGCTTTCCTATGTATTAATAAGGCACCTATACCAGTGGGATAACCAAATATTTTATAAAATGAAACAGACAGATAATCGGGCCGTACTTCCTGCAGGTTCAGGCTATTGGTGGGTACAAAAGCTGCTGCATCCAATAATACATCCCATCCATGTTCATGTGCCACATCAATCCATTTAAGGTCATGCTTTACCCCCGATACATTCGATTGGGCAGGATAAGCAAACAATTTATGCTGCTTATACTGGGCCGACTTAAGCTTTTGTAGCAGTTTGTTTTCATCTATACGCAGGTCTTCCAGGTATACAGGGCAATAGTCAAAATCGGCTCCTTTTCTTCTGGCATATTCCCTTATACCATTAACGGAATTATGGTTGTCAAATAATAATAAAAACTGGCTTCTGTGGTCAAAAGGATAGGATTCTCCCACTATCTTTAATGCCTGTGTGGCATTGGCTGTAAATACACAATAATAATCGTCCCCTGCATTAAAATAATCCAGTACCGCTTTCCGGGTTTCTTCCACATATTTGGTGGAAAGCTGTGATGTTGGATTACTGGAATGTGGGTTGCCAAATACCTGTCCCTGTAAAAATGTAAAATGCTCATAAAGTTGCTGGTTACTAAACAGGTTGCCCCCGGTATAATCTAAATATACCTGGCCCATCTTATCTATTTGCGGGTATTGATTCTTTCTGATATTGTCAAACCTTTCCGCAGTTCTTTTATATTCAGGATAAATTTCACAAAATTGAATAAAATTCATAATTTAGTTGCTGTTGATAATTTGTATTATTTAATAGGTTTTCTTTTTAAAAAAAAGGAGAAAGTAGAAACAATCTCCTTATCTGTTCTAAAACCAACACACTAACTGTTTTTAAGGCTTATCATAAAGCTTTAATTTCTTTTTATCTGTTTTCCAGCTGATAAGTTTCTTTTACTTTTTTTAAATGACTGATAAATTGCTGTACATCAGGGTCATATCCATATCCCTCTGCTGCCAGTTTCTTTTCATTTCCATCCACAAAAAAATAATAGGGCTGGCTATTGGCAGCAAATTTTGTTACCTGCATGTCCGCATTTTTATCACCTAATGTTTCTATTTGTTTGTTCAACGCTTTGGAAAAATAATGTTCACCCTCTGGCAAGTCAATATTATTTACATCCACATATAAACTCACAATCACAAAATCTTCTTTCAGCATTTTCATAACACCTGCATCACTCCATACCTGGCCTTCCATCTTTCTGCAGTTCACACAGTTAATTCCCGTAAAATCAAGCATCAGTGGTTTTTTAAGTTTTCTCGCTACAGCCAGGGCTTCTGCATAATCAAAATAGGTACTTAACCCATACTTGGTTACTACTTCCGGCTCATACATTTTCATCTGTGCTGCATACTTTACCGGCTTGTCAGCAACGGAATTTTGTTTGCTGGCTTCCGCTTCCCCACTACCGCCTCCCCCCTCCGGGCTCCTGAAATCCTGGGTTCCCATAGGTGGCACAAATGCACTGATCCCTTTTAATGGGGCTCCCCATAAACCGGGTATCATATACACCGTAAAACTTAATGTGGCAATGGCAAACATCAATCGGGTAACCCTCAGATAAGGCTGGCCAAAATCATTCTGCGGCAAACTATCATCATGATGAAATTTTAATTTTCCCAGCAGGTATAGCCCCAGTATCCCAAAAATAACGATCCACAAACTGATAAATACTTCCCTGTCCAGCAGCCGCCATCCTTTAGATAAATCTGCATTGGATAAAAATTTTAAGGCCAATGCCAGTTCCAGTAATCCCAGTGTAACCTTAATCGCATTTAACCAGCCTCCGGCTTTTCCAAGTACGTTCAGGTGCCCCGGAAAAAATGCAAATAATGCAAAAGGCAGGGCCAGGGCCAGTGAAAACCCGAACATTCCTGTTAAAGGGCCCCAGTAACTTCCTTTAGCAGCCAATACCAGTAAATTGCCTATAATTGGCCCGGTACAGGAAAACGATACCAGGACTAACGTTAATGCCATGAAAAATATGCCTGCCACACTGCTCATCCCTGCTTTGGCATCGGTCTTCGTGGTCCAGGAGCTGGGTAATGCTATTTCAAATGCTCCCAGAAAAGAAAAACCAAATAACAGGAACAATACAAAAAATACTAAATTGGCAATCCAGTTGGTGGCGAGATTATTTAAGGCTGCAGGGCCAAATATCAGTGTTACCAAAAAACCTAATAATGTAAAAATGATAATAATGGATAATGCATAATAAACAGCATTCTTTTTCCCTTCTGCTTTTGTTTTGCTTCGCTTCGTAAAAAAGCTAACCGTAACTGGTATCATTGAATAAACACAAGGTGTTAATAATGCCAGAAGCCCTCCACCAAATGCAGCAAGGAAAATCCACCACAGGGATTTCTTTTCAATGCCAGCATTGGTTAAGGGTGCTATGACAGCCTGGTGTTTTAAAGCCTCAATATAAATCCGGAAAGGTTCCTCTCCTGATTGGTAACTGTCTCCCTTCCTATACAAATAAGTGAATGTACCTTTTACAATAACACTGTCTGTCTCTTCTATATTCAGGTTTTGCACCCAGCTTACGGAATCTGTGAAATAAACATCCTGCTGATGTGTGGTCTGGTCTTTTTCTGTTTTGACTTTCCCTTTTTCTTCAACCTTTGCTGTAATTAACTTTATGGTACTGGTATCAAACCCAAGTGAAGAATACAATCCATCCTCAGATTTTTTATCTATGCTGTATAACTGTATACCAGGTTGTAATTGTACACTTATCATCAGCCTGGCTTCATGCTTATTGATCCGTTCTTTCTGATAAGTGAAATGGAGAGCACTGTCTTTTTGAGCAAACAATCCCACACTTACCACCAGTAAAAGGCAGCACAGTACACTATATTTTTTCATTTCAGTACTTATGAATTATTTTAGGGCGATCGAAAATTCCTGCTTTGCCGGCGGTAAACATTCCTTGTTATTACATAACATAAATTCTATACTTCCACTCAGATTTGTCTTGATGCCGGGTTTCACTTTTACCGTTTGCACAAAATCTACTTTATCTGCATATTGCTTTACCTCCACTCCAAATAATGGTTCATTGTGCTTTTCCATAACTCCCACCTCTTTTACTACTCCCACCATGCTTACCAATGGATTTTTTACAAATACAAATGCTGTTGGTACCGGGCCTCCCTCTGGTGTGGTCTGCGAATAAATATGCCAGCCCTTATTAATCGTCGCTGTAAAATGAAGCGTATAAACTCCATTCCCTGCTGATTTTACATTATACTCCCATTTAACAGGATTTTGTACCTGCGCATGGGAAACAATCGGGAGTAATACTATTAATATTATCAGCAATTTTAATAAAATCTTTTTCATAAATAATTTAAATTTATATGGCACTTATTTCCATAAGCAAGTGCCTTTTTCTACTAAAAAACCCTTATGAATAACAATTTTTATTTTAACTGGTTTATTCTGCTAACACACTTAATAAACTACATAATTTAATAAGCATAAAAGCTATAGCCAGCCAAACAGGTATATTCAGCATATTACTGAAACCCATATATTTTTGTTTCTTAAGATTGTCATAAGACATATCTATTTCAAATGAACCATACCATCTGAAAAAGCTCCTGATAAATCGCTTCATTTTAAAATTAGACCTCAACCATTTGTATAAGAAATATTTGAGAATAACGGGTAAAAATAAAAAAAACAGTGCGGGAGCCGTAAAAAGAAAAGATTCCATAAAATGAATATTCAATTTTTTAAAGCCCTTTTTAATACCCGAATAGTTCTTTCAGGCTCAAAATTTGAATGTTTCCAAATTTTCCGAGTTCTTCCCTGTTTACTTTCTTTTCATCACACAATACACATAAAGTATAAGGCTTTCCGGATAGGTTTTCCTTATGGAATTCAACCATATTTTTCATAGTTAAAGCATCAATCGACTGGTATTCCTGTTTACGTGTATCCATATTGCTTCCCTTTGCTCTTGCATTCAGATAAGCGAAAATAATATCAACACCCACCGCCCTTTCCGTTTCTATATCTGATTTTCTTTTCTGTTTTGCCTGTTCAAATCCTTTTTCATTTACCGGCATTTTTGTCAGCAACTCATTCATCGTACTGATGGTTTCTTCCATCTTATCTGACTGGCATCCGGCATATGCCCCAAAAGAGAAAAAGTCTTCTTTTTTTCCAGGTATCTGGTACATTGCTGAAGTTGAATAGGCCAGTGCCTTTGAATCCCTGATGGTTTGAAATACCAGTGAAGTTCCCCCTGCTCCAAAATAATTATTGAATATTTTAATGATTGCTTCTTTGGAACCATCATAAGGCCCCTCATTGATTACCCAATTTAATTCCGTCTGAACCATGTCAAAATTGGTAAATAATACCTGGTTTGCTGTTTGAGAAACGGGGTTATATTTCTTTTGGGGCGGATAGGATACAAAAGATACTGGAAGTGAATGCTTTGCTGTAATAAAACCCGTAAATTGTTCCAACGGCTTTGCACCATAAAATATAATCTCGTGCTTATACTGAAAAATGGTTTGCAGAATATTGATCAGCTCCACCGAATGTATTTCCTGAATGTCATCATTGCTGAGTACCGAATTAAATGGATTATTACTGCCATATTTTGCAAATGCTGCCATACCCTGCATTATATTGCTTTTATTGGATTTAGCGGCTGCCCTTTGCTTCATATACCGGGCTTTTAATCCTGCCAATACCCGCTCATCCGGTTGGCAATTTGCAATCAGGTTTTCCAGTAAGTCTACTGCTTTTTCAAAATTTTCTTCTAACCCCGATAAATTCACAGCACACCCCTCAGGTATTACATTCAGGCTAAATGTACAGGCCAGGTTATAAAAGGTTTTACTGATTTGCTCATTCGTAAGTTGATCTGTACCCAGGTACTGTAAATATTCAGCAGCAATAGGTAATAGGTTATTGCTCCGCGCCCCCATTTCAAAACGGTAATGCAGGCGGAAACGTCCATCTTCTTTATTTTGCACATAATACACATCCGAAATACCCGCTTTACTTTTTTGAAAGTCTTTAGAAAAATCAAGCCATTGTGCTGCAATCGGCTTTACGGGCATGCTCATTATGTTTTTTAAAAATAAAGATTGTTTATCCGCATTGGTTTCAACAGGCGTAATCGGGGGCTTTTGCACTTTCACAATATTTTTATCTTCCCCTTTTCGCAGATAAAGCACCACATACCCATTCCCCAGATATTGGTTGGCAATAGTTGTAATTTCCTTTTTGGTAATGGTTTTCATTGCATCCAGTTCCGCAATCTCCCAATCCCATTTCTCCATCCTGTTTTTAATAAAGGCATTAACCATGCCCACTGCTCTGCTGGTACTGCCTTCAATAGCAGTATAAAATGAAAGTTTATTGTTTGCATAAATGGCACTGATCAATGCATCGTCAAAATATCCTGATTTTAATAATTGCAACTGATGCAATAAAGTGTCCCGCACCTCTTCCAGTGTCTGCCCCTGTTTTGGGGAGGCCGACAAACTAAATACACCATAATCTTTGAACTGTACCATTCCGCCGGCAGCATTCTGTACTTTTTGCTGTTTATTCAGGTTTATATCAATCATCCCTGCTTTAGAATTATATAAAACCTTCGATACCACCGATAAAACCAACGCTTCCCTTGTATTGGCAGCCGGGGTTCGGTACGCGATTTGCACACCAACTTCTGTATTATTAAATACAGTCTTTTCAACCGGAACGTTTAGTGCTTGTTCAGGTACAGGTTGGTAAGCTGCAACCGGCTTGCTTTGCATGTATGAAAAATATTTTTCCACTTTTCGGATCATCGAATCTGCATTAAAATCACCCACAAGTGCAAGTCCCATATTATTGGGTACATAGTATTGCTGGTAAAAATTCCGGATCGCTACCAGTGATGGATTTTTCAGGTGCTCTACTGTTCCAATTGTAGTTTGCTGCCCGTAATTATGCGTTGGAAAAACTAATGCATGTTTAATTTCCTGAATTTTCCGGGCATCATTATCCAATGCCCTGTTTTTTTCTTCATATACCGCTTCCAGTTCCGTATGAAATAATCTGAACACAGGATTACGAAAGCGCTCTGCCTGTACCATTAAAAATTTATCTGACTGATTTGATGGAATATCTTCTTCAAATACAGTTTCTTCCACAGAAGTATGTGCATTTGTTTTCTGTGAACCAATATTTTCCATCAGCTTACTATATTCACCCGAAATAGCATAATGTGCAGCAATCCCTGAAATACGGTCAATCTCTTTATAAATATTTCTTCTGGCAAAGCTATCAGTCGTTGTATTGTATTTTTCATACAATCCATAAATAGTGTCAATATAGGGTTTTTCTTTTACCCAGTTGAGTGTTCCATATTGATCGGTTCCTTTAAACAATAAATGCTCCAGGTAATGCGCTAATCCTGTATGGTCTTTGGGGTCATTATTACTGCCTGCTCTCACCGCCATGCGGTATACAATCCTGGGCTCTTTATGGTTCTCACTCAGCATCACAGTTAATCCATTCTTCAAAGTATAGATCCTGGTATGGGTAGGGTCGTTGGTTACATATTTATAAGTGTAACCATTATGCGTTTCTGTTCTCCATTCATATTGCTGTTGAGCAGTTACTGAGTAAATTACGAGCATAGACAGTACAGAACAGACCAATTGTCTGTTAAAATAATATCTCATTAAAACTGTAGTTTTGGGTTATAGAATTAACTATTTTCTTTAAGCAATTTTTCTAGCAACACCTTTAATTCCGGATCAGAAGGCCTTGGAGCATCTGTACTAATTATTTTTCCATCCTTACTAAATATCAGGAACCTTGGTATTGCATACAGTTGGTAAAACTCATGAAAGCTTTTCTTTGAATCATCAATTAACTGTATTCCACCTAATTTTTCCTGCTGCACCATGTTTTTCCATTTTTGAGTGGCTTCCGGCACGTCTATAGAAACACTTACAAATGTAATATCCCTTCCCTTCATGTCTTCTTCCAATTGTTTCAGAAATGGCAATTGGGCCTTGCAGGGCATACACCAGGTAGCCCAGGCATCTACTAAAACCAGTTTTCCGCGCAGGTCTTCCATCCTTACGGTTTGATCATTTACATCCTTTAACGAAAAATGAAATGCCTCTTTTCCTGTTGCAAATGCACTCCTGCTTTTTAAATAGTTTTCCTTAACTTGAAATGCTCCCATCAGAGAAGCAGTGGTCATATATTGTTTATAAGGTGCTGCTTCATTCATAAAAACAGTATAATCTTTCATTTTATCCAAACCGGCAGCAACCCATACTCCCTTCAATGTATCATTGGATATGTAGGATAGCAATGCTGCTTTCTTCCCGGTTATGTTTTTATGAGAAATACTATCATTTAAATCTGTAAGCCGGGCAAATAAATGCAGCGCAGATTGGAATTCCTTAAATGACATTACCCCAGCATCCGTAAACCTTTTTTGATGCACAAATGAATTCAGTGTACCAGATGGAATCTTTGAAGGTGTTCCCAGAAAAAAACGGTACATGGCAGCATAATCCAGATCAAATGCAACCATGAGTTTTATCAGGTGACTGAATTCGGCATCCCTGGATTTAATTTGGTGCAGGAAGTCAACTGACTTTAATTTGGTTTGTTGCAATAAATGCACATACTTATCTGCAGAAATAGTTTCAGATCCATTTACATATTTTAACAAGGGGGAAACAAGATTAAACCAGGTACATAAATATTTATTTTCAACACTCCCTTCGGAAATCGTACTTTGCTGATGGCTCAATTGTACACTCAGAGATTCATCCGGATGCAGGTAGAATCCCAAACTGATATCACCCAACACATCCTTGGGGTTTACAGAACTATTGGAGATGTAAGCATTTGACAAATAAACCAGACCCGGTTTTTTTAAGTTGACTACAAAAGCAAATTCCCGGTTGCTGTTACTTAATGCATCATCTCCTGTTTTAATTCTGTTTCCATCTGCAATCTGATACAATTCAACAATATGAATAGAAGTATCAGGGGCAATACCATTTATAATCGCTTGCGCCTGTATTTTTTCAGATAAAACAAATACACCCAATGCAAAAAATAAGCATTTTGTTTTATGAAAGTTGAAAACTTGAAATCTGTTTTTCATTATAATTAATAAGTTGTTGAGTATTCCAATGAATAGGTTTTTTTTCAAAATGCAATTGATTACTGCAGTAGTAATGCAGATAATTGTTTTTCGAGTTCCGAATTGGATGGGCGTGGTGCCGTTACGGATATAATCTTTCCATTGGCATCTATTAATAAAAATCTTGGAATACTGGTTGCATTATAAAATTTTTGAAAAGCACCACCTTCTCCACCAAATAACTGCACTCCACCCAACTTTTCCTTTTCAATCATATCCATCCATTTCTGTTTGTCCTTTTCTTTATCAATGGTAACACTAACAAAAACAATATTCTTATCCGCAAACTTCTCTTCAGTTTTCTTCAGGAAGGGTAATTCTGCCTTGCAGGGGGCACACCAGGTAGCCCAAATATCCACATACACTAATTTACCTTTAAAATCGTCCATGGTAACCGTTTTTCCATGATTATCCTCTAATGTAAATGCCATAGCGGCTGAGCCTTTTAACAACCAGCTTTTATATAAGGATTTCTGCTTATTGGCATACACTTCTTTCATATGGTCTGTAACAAAATAATTTTCAAGCGGTCCAATTTCATCTTTCATGGCGTCATAACTTTTATATTGGCTTAATTTCGAGAGCAGGTAGGCCCCTTTAATGGTATCATTACAAAACAGGTTCAACTTTTCCTGCAATTTCCCGCCATTAAATTGTTTTCTTTCCTCCACACTCATTAACCGGGTTTTTATGACTTCATATCCAAATAACAGCATGTTTGCATCGCAAAACCGCAAAATACGGGCATCGCAAAACTTTTTTTCTTCCAGAAACTGTTTATAAAAAGGAATATAATATTGAGCCTTTGGTAATTTTGGATTATTGGTATCCTTGATGGTTTCATGGGTTACCGGGTCAAGTTTCATTTCAATGGGTGTTAACATGATCTTGAAAGCTGCATACTCCATTTGTTCTTTGGCAAAGAGACTAAACCATTCATTGAAAACGGTATTACCCGTATGCGTTTTATTTACAAATGCCTCCACTATCGGTTGTACCGAAGTATAATTCTCTAAAAATATTTTAAAACTCAGGGCCTTATTCCTAATATAAGCATTGTTTTCATAAATCATATTGGTAGCTGGTTCCGATACTACTGACCATTCCTGCATCACTTTGTTCTCTTCAGAACCATTCACCAGTTCCCACCCTTTGTCTTTGTTGATATTCAATTCCGTTTTGTCTCCGGGTTTCAGATAAATGGGCACTAACCAATAATTGCTTTTATCGGATAAATAATAAAATCCTTCTTTTTTAATAGCTGCTGCAATCATAAAATTATGCGTACTATCCATAAGCACTGAAGCAATCCTAACCCTGTTACCTTCCTCTATGCCACTTAAGTCCATTTCTCCTGAAAAATTGCCCCGTATCCGCTGGTCAATTCCTTTGATGATACAGATTTTAGACTGGCTGTTGGCATTCAATGTTATACAACAGGCTATTAGGAGATAAAAGAGTATTTTCCGGAAGATCATGTTTTTTGTTTTTTGATAAATTGAAATAAAATAACTTACCTGTTATGGGTTTGCAATGCAATAATTACCCTTAGTGTATTGCAAAAAAATCGGTGAATACGGAATATAAAACCCCATTTTATATTCTGCATCCGGCATGCAGCAACTATCCTTCCGGATTACTGTCCTGCCACTTTCTTAAAGGCAAAGTCCTTAATATTGCCAAACCCACCCCATACATTCGTATAAGTATTACCGGTTATATCCCCTGAAGGGCTGAGGTTAAAAGTGTACAATTTTCCCTGTCCTGCTTCCTGTGTGGCTACGGCCAGCACAGAGCAATCTGCCGGTGCATAGGCAGGAAATTTGACATACTGGGGTTTGAATAATTTTACTACATTAATTTGAACTCCGGCAGGGAAACTGTATATAATATGTGCCTGCCCGCTTTGTGCATTAAGTACATAAATATTATTACCGCTTTCATAATACACCTGATAGGTATAATCTGATGAGGTAAAATTTTTAGCGGTAGCCAGTCCAGGCGCATTCAGCACCGGATAAATAGCAATGGCATTAACCTGAGTGGCAGGAAGTGAATTGCTTCCGGTTTTATTCAGCACCTGGTATAAAAAAAGAGAATCGTTATTGTTATTTTTAAAAAGGCAGAAAAATGTACTGGCAAATTCATTCCGGTAACCATCCACAGTATTGTCTACATGCAGGTATTGCTTACCGATATTATTCATATCAAAAGGGGCTCCTGCTGCTGCCGCTCCAAAATTTACAGGGCCTAATAAAGTAAGCGAACCACCATAAAAGTAGATAAAGCGCTGGCTGAGGTCGTCATACAAAATATAGTAATCATACCCTGATGCTGGTATGGGAGAACCTGAATTCGATATAATATTTGTATTGTATTTTAAATTATTATTGCCTACCCCACCTGTATAAGGGCCAACAAAAGGATCGATTGCCTGTGCAGGTGCAGTATTATTCGATAAAAATAAACTGTTATTGTCCAACAGTAAATTCATATTGGTCTGTAGCCTTGAGCTGAAAGCTTGTGGCCGCCGGGTAGAGGGTGGGGTAAAGAAAAGGTTATTATACCCGGCTACTTTGGAAAGTTTAAGATAATCTGCCTGCACCATATCACTGCCGGATAATATCATAACATACTGGTTCGGGTTTTGCCTTATAGTATTTACAACAGTTAAAGAAAAAGCATCAGATGGCAAATATCCCGCATTATTCAATGAATAAATATTATGCATAATAGTTCCGGTTGCAGGATAAGAGAGATAAGAAACATCCGAACCTCCTGAAGCCTGTTCCAGAACCAACCAGCCCTCATTCATTGAGAGTTTATCCGGTGTAACCGTCACATAAAATGTATGAAAAAAAGTAACCCCGCTTTTCTGATCTGTAACCTGAGCTGTTACCAGGTAATTATTGGGAATTTCCAGTATCTGGGCTGCCAGGTTTTGCTGGGTACCTAAAATATTTTGAGTAGGACTGGGTTGTACAGAATTAAAGGGTGATGTTATAATCCATTTGTAACTTAATCCACTGTCAACAGGAATCGTTTGCGTTACATTTACATTAATGCGCAAAGTATCTCCTGCAGCTACAGTAAAACTGTCTGAAGCGGCAGTTGTTTTAATGGCAATTGCATTTACTGCATGGTAGTTATAATTGCCCTTGTCTTTATAACAGCCCGTTAAAAAAAAGGTTATAGAAAATAAAATAACCAGTGTAAGAACATATTTTTTCATCAGTCTCTTTTTAGATTTTATGTAATTGCTCATCCCTCTTTTTACATCCAATGTCCACATAGTACATTCAACATTCATCATTCCATATCCAACATTTCACCACTACACTAAGGTATCGTAACAATATTTCCATTCTCATCCTTAAGCGGTGGATTATTAGCCGGGTTGGCATTGTACAAAGCCAATGCAGTAACACACTGGGTTTTATAATAAAATACCTGCAGGCCGGTAAATGGTACTGTTTGCCCCGGAGGGGGTACGGTTAATGTGCCAAAATCGGTAATACCGGTAACTGAAATGATGAACCGGTATTTAACATTTGTCCAGGTACCAAAATAGGTGCTCGTACCAGCCAGTAAATTCCAGTCAGCAGGCTTGGTAACCATATCATTAATTTTAACAAGGTATGTTAACTGGCTGTCAATACCTGTTTTAAAATCAGCCGAATTCACCAGCTTCACCCATAACCTGGCTTCTGTTGTTTGTTCCCCAACTGTTCGTTTTACAATTACAGGCAGCCTGGCAGAGAAACTGTCTTTAGGTATTATATAACTGGATAAAAAACTGTAATTGACACCCGTTACTGCAGTGGTTCTCCCTGTATCTGCCACCAGGTTAATGACCCTGTCAGTACTAGTACTGTAACCGATAATACGAACCGGTATATACACCGTATCCTGTTGTTGCGTTATTGGCTTGGTTATAAAACTATAATCAATACTGTCTTTATAAGGGTTCGTACTGCTTTTATACACATAAATCATGGCCGGTGATTGGTACAATGCCGGATTTTCCTTTTTACAGCTTTGCCAGATCAAACAACTGGGCAAAAGAGCAAAAAAAGTTAAATAATAAATTATTTTTTTCATCTGTATCACTTTTAGGATGGTTATTTTAATTAGTGACGGAATTGCACTTCATTATCGGGTAAAGGGAAAATATAGGGTAGTGCACCAACAGGAACTGTATTGGGATTATTCGTTACTGCATTCAGGTTGATATTATTTCTTTTATAATAAAAATACAGTTGCCCTTCCTGAACAAATTCCTTCCTGTATTCTTTCATGATTTCATTTTGTAAAGTATTGGCTGTAATGGTGGTAGCCAGCGCAGTTAACCCCCGGTTGATTCTTACCGTATTCAGATAACCCACACCTGTTACCGGGTCAGCAGCAGTTTCGGCTGCGATATAATACATTTCAGATAACCGGATAATAGGAATAATCCTGCTGAAAGTATTTCCATCAGCTATTGCAGGATTATCCTGCCAGAATTTAGCCGGCACCCTTAAACTATTATAAATTCCGTAACAAAACAGAAACCGGTAATCGGTGGAAGAAGACTCATAAACAGAATTGGTATATGCAGTCGACTGATAGGTAAAATTAGTACTTACTGAATTTTCAAAACTGGAAGTTTGCAATGTACCTAAATTGTAAATGTATAAGGAAAATAACTGCTCCACAGAAAAAGTCCTGTCCGTATAAAGCGTAATCTGGCTTTTTTGAATAAAAGGGAAAATTCCTGCATTAATTACAGCCAACGCATTAATGCTTGCATTGGTTTTATCCCCGTTATATAAATAAATCCTGGCCATTAAACCCTGCACTGCCCAATAATTTAAATGGTTCTGTGTAAATGTGAGAAAAGGGTCTGTTGCATTGCTGGTATTAATCGTTTGCTGCACCTGTAATAACTGTTTGGCAGCATTCAGGTCAGTAATACAATCATTAATTACGGTACCAAAACTGCTGAATGGTGTTTGGGTAATTCCAAAACTGGTAACATAAGGTATAGTCTTTTGTGTGGTATCTCCATAAGGTGCCGGTTGCTGGCCAAACATTCTTAATACATCAAAATGCAGTAATGCTCGTAAACCCAGTGCTTCTCCCTTTACCAGATTATAATTATTGCCGGAGAATATGGCTTTTTTACTGTCAATCTGTGCCAGTATATTATTCAGGGAAGAAATACAATTGTACATACTATCCCAGATATTCGCAATATTGGCTTTAATAGTAGCATCCGTAAAATTGTATAATGAAACCTGGTACAATGAACCGGAAGAAGTATAAATATTATCATAGTTGCCTGCCAGCTGGTCTGCCAAACCAAATGTGGTATTTGTTCCGTAAATACTGGCACCACCCATTTGGGTATATACACCTATTAATGCATCTTTAAAGCCCTGTTCGTTACTGAACATAACAGACTGGGGTACCTGTGTCTGTGGTATCACATTTAACCATTTATTACATCCGCTGAAAATAAATAGTATCAGCATAATAAAGAAGCTATTCAGAATGATTTTAATTTTCATCACTTGTTGATTTCAATTGTTAAAAAGAGGCACTGATATTAAAACTTACATTTTCTGCAAATGGATAATTGGTACTGCGCTCTGCCAGTACAGTACCTATCCGGAAAATATTATTCATCAATAGTCCTATTCTTGCATTTTGTACCCTGAATTTTTTTTGAATGGTAGCCGGCAGCAGATACGTAAAAGAAGAACTGGCACAATTGATAAAATCATCCCGCATCAGGAAACGGGAAGTAGCATTGGTGATCGTAGTATTTAATGTTCCATCCACATTTAAAATTCCTTTAAAAAAAGCTTTGTCTCCCGGTTTTTGCCAACGGTCTGTCAATACCCTTGCATCAAGATTTTGATTAAGAGAAGAAAGGGTCATCGTTACATTCTCCACTTTATTGGCTAATGTTTGGTTATATAATTGACCATGATATTGGTAATTGAAAAACAGTCCGAACGTAAACCCTTTTACAATAAGATTAGATCCGAAATTCCCGGTCCATTTAGGAATTCCGTCTCCTACAATTACTTTATCTGCTGCATTCCAGGTAAAGGTTTTACCTCCATTGGCTGTCTGAAATAATTCCTGTCCTGAACTGGGGTCAATACCCAATGATTTTACTGCCCAGATACTGTTCACACTCTTGCCCTCCTGATATAATAAAGTGGGGGCTGTTTGGGTTCCGGTATTATTGAGCGCATTTACCTGCTTCAATGCATTGGATATTTGCAGTATTTTATTGGTATTGTGTAATCCGTTCACAAATACACTCCAGTATACCGACTTTCTTTTATTCTGAATAACAAAATAATTTACTGTAATCTCAAGCCCGGTATTTTGCATCGAACCCAGATTGTCTTTATAACTCCCAAAACCTACAGAAGGTACTGTAGTTACATCCACAATCAGGTTATTGGTATGGTCTATATAATAATCGGCTTTTGCAGATAGCCGGCTCTTAAATAATACGATATCTGTACCAATATTTTTGTGCAGGGTCTGCTGCCATTGCAGGTTGGGGTTGCCATATCCCAATAAGTTCGCGGCCAGTTGCCCCCGATATTGCTGTGTGGTGGAATAACTGAAACTCTGATCAGACAGATATGGCGGAAAATTCTGTGTACCCGTTTCACCGATACTGGCCCTGAAACGAAGTTGGGTGATGACATTTTTTAAATGTGAAAAAATCTTTTCCTTATGTGCATTCCAGGCCAGGCCTGTTGCCCAGAAAGGTGCAAAACGGTTATTGGAACCGAATTGTGAAGATCCATCAGTACTTACCGAAATATCTGCCTGGTACCTATTATCATAACTGTAATTAAAATTGGAAAAGAAGGAAGCCCTGCGTACCACATTTTCACTGGCACTGGGTACGGTATTGGCAGTATATGCATTACCCAAAGAAATTAAATTCATATTGTTACTGGCAAATCCGGTTACTGAAATACCAGTTGCATCAGAAGTCTGTTGAGCTATTGAAGTACCGGTGGAACTGAAAAACTGGCTCTTGCCAATTTTTCGGTTATAATCCAGTTGTACTCCTCCTTCAAATGAAGTAAAACTGCTCCATGACTTATTAAATTGTCCTTTCAGGGCAAAATTGGTCTGACCAATAAACTGGGTGGCATCCGGTGGGTTAAATTGATCCGCCTCATCAGTCTGTTTGGTAATGGAAAATCTTCCGGTTAAACGAAAACCCCTTCCCAGCGACCAATCTATAATTGAATTATTGACGATATTGGTATACAGCGAATAATTTTTTGTATTAATTGTAGCATTATACATTGGATTATAAAACGTTGCACCTGCGGATCCGTAACTTACCTGATCCAATACTTTTAGTAAATGGCCTGTCGTATCATTTGTACGGTAGTATGGAATAGCAGCTGCATACTGTGCAAAACTGCCATAAGGGCTGTTATTGGCATTATTAAAACTAAAGCCGGTTACATTTTTAAAGGTCAGGTTCTTTTTATGATAACTCAGGTTAACATCAACAGAATAGGTATTGCGGTCAGAACCAATCATAACTCCTTTCAGGTTATTATAACTCAGGTTCAGTGCATAGCGTATCGACTGATCACCTCCCTCCAATGCAACTGTATGGTGTTGACCGCTACCTACCTGTAATGGTTTAGATAGCCAGTACGTATTAATACCTTCTTTGATGCCATATAAACGCTTATTGTATATTTCCTGTAATTGCAGATTTAAAGCAGTATTGGGACTATTGTACAGGCCGGCATTTTTTTCCAGCTGCAGTTTTCCCGTGGCATCTAAAAGATTATAAGAGGTAAGGTCTGGCAAAGTAACCTGCAGGTTCCCGGAATAAGACACCCTTAATTTACCTGGTAATGGTTGTTTGGTTTCAATTACAATTACCCCATTGGCAGCCCTTGAACCATACACTGCAGTGGCTGCCGCATCTTTTAATATCGTAAATCGTTCAATACGGTTAATATCCAGATCATACACCTGTTGCAGGCTCACCTGAAACCCATCCATTATAAATAATGGCTCATTAGGATTGTTGATATAAGAGGAAGTAAAATCTGCCCCGGAAGGTACAGCACCTCCCGTGGTAGGCACTACTTGTGCAGAAGTACCGGTTTGCGGAAAATTATTGGTACCCCTGATTTCAATTTTAGGCATACTGTTAGGGTCACTGCCCATCACCGTATTGTCCGGAATTCTAAGGGAAGGGTCAAATATTTTCATGGCATCAAATACATTCAGTGTGTTAATTTTTCGCAATTGATCGCCGGTCACTGAAGTACCGGCACCTGTAAAATTTTCAATGGGCCGTTTATAATAACCGGTGGAAATGGAAACTTCATTTAATTTTCTTTCCGTTCTTACTAATTTAACCGCCGTATTTTGCACCCAGCTTTCTGCTTTAAATGTTTGCGGGGCATAACCGGTATAAGAAATTACAATGATAGTAGCAGGAGGTAAATTTCTTAATTCAAATGTTCCGTCACTTCCTGCCATGGCTCCTTTATTCATGCCTTTAATGGCAATAGTAGCTCCTAATAAGGCCATATTGTCTTCATTATCTATTACACTGCCCTTGATGGTAATTAGTGCAGGTGTGATAACAGCACTGGCCAGCTGTTTTTTGGCTGCTTTAATAATAATGGATTTATCCAGTAATTCATAACCTACCGGCTGGTCTTTGAAACAATTGTCCAGTACTTCTTTTAAGGAGGCATTTTTCAGGTCTACTGTAATCGGTTTAGTGCCTCTTAATTGTTCTTTGGTATACGTAAAATAAAAGCCTGACTGCTTTTCTATTACAGGGAAAACACTTTCCAGTGGAACATTCTTAACATTAATAGTGATGCTTTGTGCCATCAAACTGGAACCAGCATAATTGATAACAAAAAAAATGGTCAATACTGCTTTTGAAAATAAACTGCATTTGAAATGCTGAAACTTCCTGTTCCGGAAGCTTGAAATAGTTCTAGCAAGCATAGTTTTGGAAATTACGGATGATGGTAATCTGAAAATTGTTGATTCTTATTTTTTTTCTTTCACTTAAAGCTTCGTTCCCGGTCTAAAGTGAATTATTGTTTAGCTGTCTATGTCTATGGCATTACAGTAATATTTTTCCCGTCAATGGTAAAATGCACTTTACCGGTTTCTTCTAAAATGGTAAATAATTGTACCATGGTGGCATTTCTTGGGATGGTAGAGACAAAATGATCAGGAATATTCCCCTCATATTGAATGGTAACATCGTACCATCTTTCCACCTGCCGCATAATATCCTTTATTGTCAGGTCATTGAACCTGAATATTCCATTTTTCCAGGCCATGGTTTCCATTATATCAGCATCTTTCTGGAGTTTTACAGGGCCATTTTGATAAAATTGTGCCTGCTGTCCGGGTATCAGATCTAAAACTGATTCCGCCCTGCTTACTTTTACACTTCCTTCCAATAAAGTAGTTTTGATTACCTCTTCATTGTCATAAGCCATAATATTAAAATGGGTACCCAGTACTTCCACCTGCATATCATTGACAGTTACATGAAAAGGCTTTTCCGGGTTTTTAGCTACTTCAAAATATGCTTCCCCTTTTAGTTCCACTTCCCTTTCATTGCCAGGGAAAGCTGTTGGAAATTTTAAGGAAGAAGATGCATTCAGCCAAACCCTGGTACCATCCGGTAAAAGCACCTGATACTGCCCACCTTTGGGTGTGGTTACCATATTGTAAAGAACTTCTGTTACTGCTGTTTTTTGATGGTCTGACTTATAGGCTAATTCACCTGCTGCAGTTTTTTCAATATGCTCATTTCCCTGAATAGCCAACTCTCCCATATCATTGCTGTCAAGGATAATCTTTTTCCCATCAGCAAGGGTTAACATGGCTTTATTCCCGCCAGGCTTAACATCATTTTTAAACCTTTCCTGTTGTGATGCCAATACTTTGGGTTCAGCTGGTTTGTTCAAAAACCATAATGAAACCAATCCTGCTGCAAAAAATACGGCTGCTGCATATTTAACCCAATTCCTTTTCCAGATGGGCAATACGGGCACGCTTTCTTTATAATGCTGTATCCGGGTTTGTAATGCTTCAAATATCCGAACCCCTATTTGATCTTCAGTAGTCTCATTTTCTGTAACCACCACTTCTTCATCATCCAGCCATGCATCATACCAGCTATGCAATGACTGCATTTCTTCCTCAGTGGCATTTCCATTGATGAATTTTTTTGCAAGTTCTGCCAGTGTTTCTGTATTCATCTCTTCATATTTGTGGATAATCCAATTTCCTGCTTATTCTAAGAGTCTTTCTCAAAGCAATTACCCTTATTGATTTAAAAAAATAATCAGATCAGAATCAAAAGATTAGAAGTATGGTTAAAGCATCCCCCAGCTTTCCCCTAATAATTTTTAATGCTTTTGTAAGATGAGCCTCAGCCGTTTTTTGTGAAATTCCCAAATGAACCGCCACTTCACTTAAAGGCTGGTCCAGTAATTTATTATGAATAAATACCAATCTGCATTTTTCCGGTAAAACATGAGTCAGCTTACTGATCAGTGCAAGTAATTGTTTATTATCTATTGCTTCTTCTTCGTCAATATCAGCATGTTGGGTTTTAGACAATCCAATACCCTTTTTAAGTTCTCTTTTTTCTTTGGCTATATAACGGTAAACAGCATAACGGGTCATAGCAGCAAGGTAAAGCGGGAGTGATTGTATCTGCAGTTCCATTCTTTTTCGCCATAATGCAAAAAAAACATCCTGAACAATTTCTTCAGCTGCATGTGAAGAATGAAGATGCTTATGCGCAATAAAATAAAGTTTCTTCCAATATTGCGTATAAATATCAGAAAAAGCCTTTTCATCTCCTTTTTGAAGCAAAATGAGCAACTCATATTCGGTATAGGAGTTTTCCGGGTTCAATAGTCGATTTGTGATTTTTATAAAATTAGATAATTATTTTGGAGCGTTTCATTTTGACCTGTAAATAACTTTTCAGTTTAATAAACCTATGCTTTTGTCAAAATGTTTATTCACCTGTCGTTTAAGCACAAGAAAGCGCCATCTTATGAATTTAAGATGGCGCTGTAAAAAAAGGGGGGTTCACCTACACTAATAATTTTTTAAATCATAAAACTGAATTCCTCTTAGAATTTAATGGAATTCTGTTTCCTTTTTTCCCTTATTTTTTTAATACCATACCCTACCCCACCGGCAACCAGTAAAGATAATCCGCCGTCAATTGGCGCACTGTCGGGATTTCCCGGCACACCATCTATTTGTGCCTGTACGTATAACGGGAATAGGAATACCAGCATAATTACTAAAACCTGCAGTATAATATATTTATTTTTCATTTTTTATTTTTTGAGTTGTTTGATATAAAATTGAAATAACTGCAGACTTATTTCACTATTTTTTTGGTGGATGTATTTCCATTCACATCAGTCACTTCCACAATATAAATTCCGGCAGACATACTACTCACATCCAGAACAGCCTGGTTCGTATTGATTCCGGACTGCATCAACACCTGATGGCCTTGTAAATCAATTAACCTGATGGAATGCATTACCGTATTATTGGTAACCCGCAGTTGATCTGTTACCGGATTCGGATAAGTAACCAAACTGTTTATAACACTGTTATCTGCCATTACACTGGCTTTATTAGTATTTTTCAAAACAATCATAAACCGGCTGCCAGATGCTGCTGTATTGGTAAATGCATAAGTAGTTTTACCGTTTATATTTATGCTGTTTGAACTGCCATTCGCGTTATCTACCAGGCTGGCTTCAATACCATTACTGCTGTTAAAACCAGTTCCGTCAATTACGATATTGTAAGCCACACCTGTTTTCATTTGCTGAAAATTCACAAATAAAGTATCATTATCCGCAGGTAATGTCCGGCCTTCAATACTTAAATTGGTATTCTCTCTTACCAAAGAAACCATTTCATTAAAATTGGTGAATTTGATTGCATCTTCAATACCCAATTCGTTGGAATACTTATCATTGAATATGGCCACAGTACCGTCTGCAAACACATTTGTACCTGCTGTGGTATTATATACATTTATATTTAATTGCCCTGCAGGTAATGCAATTCCGAATACAGTAGCGGAAGAACCTGTGGGTGCAGTTGTTACCTTAGCGGATTCAGGAATGGTTAACTGTGGTGCAGCAGAATTGGAATGTATAAAAAAAGGCTGGCCGGATTGCAAATAAGTTGCCTGTTGTTGCCCTGTATTAGGTGCTACGACTGTTCCATTGGAAGTTACAAAACTTCCCAGGTTAGGGTCATACACAGTAAAATTCGCATCCAGGTTAGTAAGGGTTAATTTCGACCAGTTAATAGCAGATGGAAAAGGATTCGCTACCAGGTTATAAGTGCCAGAAGCAGCCAGAAGTGGTGGTGTGCCAGTTGTTCCTCCGCTTGTGGCAAAAATTACTGTTCCGGTTGTTAAATTTCCGCTTGCCCTTAAGGTGGTGGCACCTGAAGCACCGGTACCTCCGGGGGCAACAGTTCTATCCCCTCTTATAAATACTAAATATCCGGTTCCGGCATTCAGGGTATTGGTATTGGTATTGGTTAAACCCAACCATTTAGAACCGGATGCATTGGCGTCATTGTAATTATAAATGGAAGCAATACCAGCAGCACTGGCAGCATCAAACCCATTTCCGGAAACAGCACCAGTAATCTGTGTCCCATATCCTGAAGTTGCAGCTCCATTTTCCTGCCATCCTGCATAAATAGTTGGACTATTTACGGGAGAACTAACCAATGTATAAGTCTTGGATGCATGAGCGGGGACATATCTTTCCACTGTAACCAACCCGTTGATATAATTGCCGCTTCCAGTTGCAACACTAGCAGTAGCCGCAGCCGAACTCTTTAATGTTAAATTGCCCCCGGTATTCAATGTACCGGATATTGGGTTTAAAATACCTGTTATAGATTGCATTCCACCGGTTATAGTAGCTCCTGATGCATTACTTAAGGTAAGATTGCTCACGAAACCTGCTGCACCACTAATCAATTGTGTTGAGATTCCATTTAAAATTACCGAACCGGTTCCACTGATGGTTCCATTATTAGAAAAGGACCCGCTCACAGAAATATTATTAGCACCCAAATTGATTGTTGAGGTCGGCTGTAAACCAATACCTGCAATGGTTACGGATCCTGTAAGCGCAGGATAATTGGCAGCACCACTCATGATAATGGCACTATCAGTTGTTGCAGGCACATTACTACCCCGCCAGTTACCAGCATCCGTCCAGTTAGTGGAACTCGCACCATTCCATACCTTTGCGGTAGATTCATAAGCACCAATATCAGGAGTACTGTTTCTGGTTACACCTAAATAATCTGAACTTACACCAGTACCTGTTGCACCGGTATAATAACCTTCCAATGCTGGTTGCAGAAATGCTGTACTGCTGAATGCAGTACTTAAGAAAGAAATATTATCTTCCACAGAAGCAGCATCCTGGCTATGGCCACCGGTACCGGTGGATGTAAATGTTTTAAAATTGGCCAGTGTATTTTCCGGATTAGCTGTTGCAGACATAGTAGCTGCTCCTGCTCCTGAACCTATTCCGCCTTCAACATAAGTAAGATGATTGGCAATACCTGCTGAAGGATTTATATAGAAAACATTGTTATTGGAAGCATTGTAATATTTGGAAGGAACAGTACCGGATGTTCCGGCTGAATATGCTCTTAATCCGGCAACAATACCCGCGCTGCTGCCTGGTGTAGCAAGATTAATCAATATATTATTTCTTAAATCCAGGCTTGCAATGGTTGAATTATCAAATGTGACGCAGGATGTACCGAAAGTTGCGCCCCCACTGGTATTGCCAATATACACTGTATTATGATAAAGCTGTACGGTAGCACCTGTACCAGAAACAATAAATCCATTCACCGCATTATAATTGGTACTGGCAGCAGCAGATAAATTTCCAATCAGGTTATCATAAAATAACCAGGCAGGTGTACTGCCTGTGGCAATTAAAGTATCTTTTATTCCTGCCACAATAGAGGTTCTGTTAGCAGAAGCATATGGACTGGTAAGATCAGATATTTTATTTTTATATACAGTCAAATTGTTACTTTGATATAGATACATACCAAAAACAGATCCACCGGTTGAACTATTCAGGGCATTGATATTATTTTGGTAAATATTTAAAGCAGAAGGATTCGCGTTTGTGGGGCAATAGATACCATACACAACTCCTGTGGTAGAATTTAAATTACTGACTGTATTGGAATACACTGAACCATAAGGACCGCTGAAATAGATTCCATAAGAAGTAACAGAATTTGTAAAATTACTAACCGAATTATTATAAACAGAAACAGGGTAAGATGATGTACCTGAACCTGCATAAATTCCAATAGATGAGGATAAAGTAGAACTTACATTACTGATTGTATTATTGGAGATGGTTTTAGTAATGTTATTTCCGGCACCTGAAGTAATTTGCATTCCGTATAGAGAGGCATTCCTTGTATTGTTGATTTTTGAAAAATTATTATTCTGAATAATTACTGTAGAACCCGCCAGATGAACTGCAGGGTCATTTATCAGTACAGTTGTATTAGTTGCCCCCCCTGCTGAGTAACCGATTTGTAAATAGTAAGGCGGATTGGATAATGCAGTAGCTGTAGCATTATTGGAAATGGTTTGTGTTCCTCCCTGAAGAATACCTGAATTGTTTATCAGCCTTAAATAGCCATAGGTATTTACACTAAGGTCTGTAAAAGTATTATTACTAAATGTCTGGTTTAAACAACTTGCAGCATTATCTATCAACCAGAAATTACATTTGGGAGTTGTGACCAAAGCTCCGGAATCTAAAATATTATGAATGTTATTATTATTGATCACTACACTGGTGAAACTGTTTCCAAAATCATTGTGAATAGCAAAATTTGTACTGGCTACGTTATTAACAGCCAGTTGTATAGCTATGCTGTTATTAGAGATAGTGGAGGTATTGGCACTGGCAGAATATACAGGTGAAGTGCTTGTACCACCGGAACCATTTGCAGTCAGATAAATCCCTGCCAATGAACCGGCCGTTGTGTTATTATAAAAAACAGGGTTTGAACTGCCAATATTATTGTACTGAATATTTACTCCAGACTCATCAACTGCTAAAATTCCATAAACTTCCAGGTAAATTCTTGGAAATGCTGACATATTTGCATTTGAAGTGCCAAAATTATAAATGGTATTACCGGTAGCACTGCTGGTACCACCTATATCCAGACCTGATCCAACAAATGCAGGTGCACCAATAACTGCTATTCCACAATTAATATTGGAAATCGTATTGCCGTAAATATGCAAATTACTGTTATCACCGGCTGCAGAAGTGATATCAACATTGGTAGTTGGTGTTGCAGCAGCATGGCAAACATTGGAATAAATACCAAATGTATTGGTATAGGTTCTGTTTAAAGAGATGGTATTGTTTTGTATAGTAATATTTTTTGAACCCTGAGTGGTTGTAGCATATAAAACCGCCACCCCCCATTCTGTCATATTATTAGAAGCAACAGTGGTGTTTGTATTTGACGGATTTTCCTGCATGGTCAGGCTCTGGATAGTTATATATGCCCCTCCCTGGATGCTAAAAATGGCATCATTCAGGTTACCAGGCGTTAAAGCTGCATTGGCTGTAACCGTAATACTGCTATTACTACCCTGAATGGTAATCGGACTGGCGGCATTTCCTGTGGCTGTAATTACATATCCACCTGCCGGAGCAGTCTCATTGGCATTGAGTGTTATCACAACAGGAGTATAAATAAATGCGCCGTTTAATGCTGTAATAGCCGTATTTAAATCCGGATAAGTGGCATTTAATCCGGAACCTCCATTGGTAGTTACATCCTGTGAATAGGACAAGCTAACTGCCATGATTGTAATAACCAACAGGTAAATTTTTCTCATAATAGGTTTGGTTCTGATTAGAAATAAATGATTATTTTAGAGGTAGAGCCTACTATTATTATTTTACCCTTAGTTAATCCGGAAAATATTTTTATAAGAACTTTTAATTAAGCCCTCCCTTACCCCTGTATAATTGCAATGGCTTATCTAATATTAGTTTTAAAACAGTCATATAGGGGTCTTTATATTTTTGCGGTACATTTATAAAAACCAGTCCGGGTATCGGGCTCCAGCTGATTTTTCCAACTACTTTGGCTTGTAAATGCTGGTTTGTTCCCAATACCTGTATATCCTGAATTTTATTCACCAAACCTTTCAGCATAATATTACCGGCAGACTGGCTCGTTAAAAAAAGATAAATAACGGTTGAATCTTTTGAAATGGTTGATGGGCCATAAAAATGGCCCTGAGGTAACCCTGCAAGTGTTCCGAATATAGCCTCTCCATGTTTATGGTTCCATTTACCCAATTCTTTTAAAATATGAACCTGTTCAGCAGGAATGGTTCCATCTTCCTTTGGGCCAATATCCAGTAATAAGTTCCCTCCGTTACTGATAGCATCAGCAAAAATACTGATTATTTCAAAAGGGGTTTTATAGTTGGTATCATCAGGATGGTAACCCCAGTTGTTATTGGTTGTCATACATAACTCCCACCAATTGTATTTGGGTCGGCTGATAGGAAAATTCTGTTCCGGTGTTTCATAATCACCATAACCCTGCAACCTGCCATTAATAATAGCTGTGGGTTTTAATCCAAGTATTTCCTTTCTTAGTTTTGCTGCCTGCCACTCCTCTGCACTATGCTCCCAATCGCCATCAAACCACCAGAGGTCTGGTTGATAAGCCTGGTTTATTTCACGAATCTGTGCCTGGAAATAAGATTGAAAATGTTGCCAGCGTAAAGGGTTGTCCGTAATCTTGTATCTGCTGCTGTCTTTTAAAAAGCCCGGGTAATCCGGATAACTCCAATCGATCAGGGAAAAATAAGCCCCTCTTTTAATTCCTTCTTTATCTAAAGCATCATAAAAAGGCTTTAACAGGTCTTTTTTTGCAGCTGTAAAATCACCTGCATTAAAATGCTGCTGACCAGTTGGCCACAAGGCAACACCATCATGGTGTTTGGTGGTGATCACAGCATACTTCGCACCACTTTCTTTGATAAGAGCAGCCCATAAATCCGGATTGTACCGCGAAGCAGTGAATCCATTCAATTGCTTCATATAATTTTCATAACTTATTTTTTTATTATGAAAACTCCAGCTTTCATCTATCCCATTTACCGAATAAATACCCCAATGAATAAAGATGCCTAATTTTGCATCAGCAAACCATTGCATTTTTTCCCGGATGGAATCGGGACTGGTTATTTGCTGAGCAGTAACTTTTGTACTATTCATAACTGCGGTACCAATAAACACCAAAAACAATATCCTGCACTTATTTTGCATAATAGGTAATTTACTTGTGCTCATTAATTTTTGCAGCTTCCCTGCATTCCTTACAAGGTATTTTTTTAATATCATCCCCCAGTTTATTCCGGTATTGATCTGCCAAATCTTCCAGGTCTTTAACAACTTCAGGAAATAATTTTTGTACATCCTGTGTTTCACCGGGGTCATGCTCCAGGTCGTATAATGCCTCCGGAACCTGAACTTCTGCATACCCACCTGGATGTCCGTTTTGTCCGGGCAGATAGGTTTTATAAGTTTGGCTTCTGTGCGGCAGTACCAGTTTCCATTGCCCTTTGCGCACATCTTCCAGGCTATTGTGCTGGTAATAATACACCAGTTCATTTCTAGGATTGGCTCCGGGCACTTGTGTTAAAAGCGGCCAGATATTTACACCATCAATGGTATTTTTGGGCAGCGCAGCACCTGCAAGTGACGCAATAGTGGGTAAAATATCCATCGTGGAAGCCAGGTTACTGCAAACCGTTCCTTCCGGAATTTGGCCTGGCCAGTGTATTATACAAGGCTCTCTTTGCCCTCCTTCCCAACTGGTTCCTTTACCTTCCCTCAACCCGGCTGTGTTCCCTGCATGGTTTCCAAATGTAAGCCAGGGTCCGTTATCACTGGTAAAAATCACAATGGTATTTTTATCCAGTCCCGTTTCTTTTAAAGTGCGCATAATTTCACCAACCGACCAGTCCACTTCCATCATTACATCCCCAAATAACCCTGCACCGCTTTTCCCCAGAAATGCGGGAGATGCAGCAATTGGCACATGTACCATGGAATGTGCAAGGTAAAGGAAAAAAGGATGCTTTTTATTTTCCTTGATAAACTGGCAGGCTCTTCTGGTATAAATACCGGTCAATTCTCCCTGATCCTGCAGGGTTTGAATATAACGTACCGGTTGGTCACCTTCCAGTAACGGAAGTTTGGGGTACCGGTATTTTTTATCTGTGGTATCGGTAATGGGTTTACCATCATAATCCACCGGCCACATATCATTGGAATAAGGTAATCCCAGGTACTCATCAAATCCATAATGTATGGGTAAATAAGGGGCTTTTGACCCCAGATGCCATTTGCCAACCATTCCGGTATGGTACCCTGCTTTTTTCAGCATAGAGGCAATAGTCTCTTCAGTTGGGTTTAATGCCAAATTAGACCAGGGCATCATCGCACCGGAAATACCCACCCTATTGGAATAACAGCCTGTTAACAGGGCTGCCCTGGAGGCACTGCAGGTGGCCTGCGCTGCATAAAAATGCGTAAAGCGCATCCCTTCTGCTGCCAGCTTGTTAATTTGAGGGGTATGGTAGGAATAACCATTGTAACACTCCGGGTCTCCATATCCCATATCATCCATTAAAATAATAAGTATATTGGGTGGTGTCTGTGCATGTAAAATACTATATCCGTTTAAAAGCATTATAAAAAAAATAATCCTGACATACCTTTTAAACGAAAAAATTTGATAACACATGAATCATATAGTTTTATTTATCAATTTACCCCTGTAATAAATGAATTATTACAGGGGTAAATACTAATTTTTTAAACCAAAACTACCCTTAATAACCAGGATTCTGGACAAGATTTCCATTCAGCAAAATTTCCTGAATAGGTACAGGCTCTAAATAATATTTATCATTCCATCCTGTTGCAGCTGGTTGATAAAATACATACCCTGTAGCACCACCACCAGAAATAGATAATTTATTTCCATAAGTGGCATTATTAACTCTAACACCCAATGCCTGATTAATCAAATAACTCCCTTTTGCCCACCTTTTTAAATCATTAAACCTGAAACCATCTCCAAATAATTCTATCCGGCGCTCCCTTCTTATTTCCCATAAAACGGGGTCTACAGTTTGATCCCGGTTCTTATCAAAATTGGCATCAATACTACCAACTACCATTTTCATGGCTGGCCAGTTTGTTGGGTTTGCACGCTGCCTTAACACATTAATGGTCTGGTCTGCAATAGCCTGCGTAAAAGCTCCTAACTCAAATTGTGCTTCTGCATAGTTCAGCATTACTTCTTCTAATCTGAATAAAGGACAATCATTTACTGAACCGTAATTACTACCATCAGTTAGTGGTAACCTGTTGTATAATTTCCAGTAATAATAACCCATGTAATTAGCAACACTGGCAACAATTTTACCTGTTGGACTGCTTAATGTGTTTTGATACAGTGTAAAATGCGGAATATTTGGAATAATATCTCCACTCTTCATATCGATACTAAACGCCTGAAGGTGAAGGTGTTTATTAACACTTTTCAAAGTATCATTCATAAGTCTGATATAGGAACCCCAGTCTGGGTTTGAGTCATAAGTCCATAAGGTATCTGATGCTCCTGTTACATTGGTAATTGTTGGCGTTTTATATTTTATCCTATAGGGTGGGATTACAGTATAGTATAATCTCCTGTCCCTGTTTCTGAAAGTATGATACATAGAATCATCTCCGGCATAAACTACACTGGTAGAAATTGGCCTCCCATCTGTACACAAATAGCTTTCCACTGCATTTTTGGCTACATCACCAACCCAATTTGCACTATTACTACCGCAATACCTTACAGATTGATGATTTGATCCATTACTTCCAGATCCTGTATAACCGGCTGACAAATATTGTTTTACTAAGATCATACCAGGTTTTCCTATCAAACCCTGCGTATTATAAACATCATCATAACTGCTCATAATACTTGAAACGGTACTGCCTAAAGTTGAAAGCAGCTTTTGTGAATAAGTTACACTGGCATTTAAATACGTATTGGCATTGGTTAAACCATGATATTTTCTCCAGGTGCCTTCAAACAATCCAAAGCGGGCTATTAAAAACTGTATACAGTTTCTATTAATCGTGTTGGTGCCATCACCATTCACTTTTATGTTAGCTTCTGCCCAGATTAAATTATTCAAAATATTCTGAGCTACTGTATCTCTGGATGTACGGGGCCCATAAAGTACATCCCCGGAAGTATCTGTTGTAGCATGCTCAATCCAGGGCACATCCCCAAATGCTGCCAGTAAATCATAATAACGCAATGCACGGAAAAAATAACCAACACTGCGCCAGTGATTTTTATCTGAAACAGCTAAAGAAGATTGATCAATATGATCTAACATCAAATTAACACTTCGCACATAAGTAAAATTCCAATTGGCAATTGTTAATGAATTGGTAGCAGCTCCTGCAGCAGTTGGCGCTATTTTTAACCCTGTTTCATAGCCGGTTAAAATGGTATTGGGCATTATATTATCAGAATTAGCTTCCTGGCTGCCGAAATTAGAAGGCATAGCTGCACCTACACCATAACCATCCATATAGTTATATAATCCCCAGGCATAGGTTTGAAAATTTTGATACGTAATAAAAGAAGTGGCGTCAGTTGTTTGGCTGACAGGTGAAATATTTAAAATTTTCTGGCACGCGGTTATTACCATGCCAAACAATAAGATTAAAGAAATATATTTTTTCATATTACTGATTTAAAACTTAAAATGAAAGGTTTAATCCAACTGAATTTTTTTTCATAAAAGGATATCCCTGGCCCCCGCCTGAACCGGAACCTGATCTTACAACATCCGGATAAACCCCTTTTGGCATATGGTCAAAAATAAATGGATCCTCCATCGTAAAAAATAACTGCAATTTTGTTAGATGGGACGCTTTCAGGACTTTCTCAGGGAAATTATATCGTAATGTGAGATTTTTCACACGTAAATAGGCTCCATTTAATAAAAATCTGGTCTGAACATCCTGATTGGCTGCTGGTACACCGGTACCTACAGGAACACCAGTGGTTGTATAAATCCTGCCATAATAAGCATTGGTTTGGGTAGGAGTCCAGTAATTCAGTTCATTAGAATATAAGGTAGATTGACCAGCCCAGTAATTGGGAAAAGTCATATCATTGGCAATCCATTGATCCTGTTTTCCAACACCAACCAAAACAAAGGAGAAGTCGAAATTTTTATAGGAAACGCCACCGTTAATCCCAAATTGATACCTGGGGGTACTGTTCCCGATTATTTTTTTATCTCCATGATTGGTTAAAGTGTTCTGACCAATATTGATTGTATCATTTTTGTCTAAGTCTTTGTATAAGATATCTCCTGGATTAGGTGCCTGGATACTGCTATTACTTGTATTATAAGTTTTTGGAATTCCAGGAAGTAAAACCCCATTTTTTAAATTGGCATCCAGACTTCCGGCAACAAAATCATTAACAGTATACAACCTGTCCGTTACAAATCCCCATATATTACCCATTTTTTGCCCCGTATATAAACTGGATAATACATTGGTAGCATTTGGAACATTGGTAACAACAGTTTGATAATCTGATAAATTTATCCCAAAATAATAATTCACCTTCCCAATTTTATCTTTCCAGTTCAACTGGATTTCCACACCTTTTGATTCTAAAGACCCGGCATTAACCAATGGTGCTCCGGTTCCTAATGTTACAGGCAACTGAACAGCATTATTGGTCAATATACCTTTTGTGTCTCTTTTATACCAATCAAATGAACCGGTTAAATGATTTTTGATAATACCCCAGTCTGCACCAAAATCTAATGTACTTACAGTTTCCCATGTATAGTTAGGGCTTATAATCTGAGTTGGCTGGTTAACAGTTTCCACCTGGGTTCCATTATTCAACCAATAAGGCACAGAGGGAGACATAATACCATTATAAGAATATGCACTAATATTCTGGTTACCAACATTACCCCATGATCCTCTTATCTTAAATTCATTGAGATAGGGTTTCAGCATTTTTGTAAAATTTTCTTCCATTACTCTCCACCCTGCTGATGCAGAAGGAAAAAATCCCCAACGATGCCCATCAGGAAATTTTGAAGATCCATCAAATCTGCCATTTACCTGAAATAAGTATTTGTTTTTGTAGTCATAATTTAACCTTCCAAAATAACCGATGTTCGCATAATCTGTATACGAATCTGATGCTGTTGGTGTGGTAGATACAGCAGTATTTAATGAAGGTATACTTGGATTAATTAACTGGCCCCTGCTGGCTGTTGTAGATTCAGCATGACTCTGTTCCTGGTTAAAGCCAATCATTAAAGTAGTATTGTGCAAACCAAAAGACCTGTTATAAGTACCAAAAAGATTGATTGCATTATAATTGGTTAATCCGTTTTGTTTGGTATAAACTCCACCTGATGTACCTACTGAAGTAGCTGCTCCGGTATAAGTTACACCAGTAGCATATTTATCATAGGTATTCACAAGCGTATTAAAACGGTCAATGGTATACTCCCCGGTTATGGTTAATCCTCTTACAGGTTTAAGAACAGCCCTTCCTGTTATCCTTGATTCATTAGAGGTAGTATTAATTGGAGCTGTATTCATCACCCAATATTTTGGAGATGAAACAACGCCAATTCCAGGTACAGTATCCAAAGGCACTAATGGTGTAATATTGGAAATTTGCTGAAATGCATCACTTGCTATCCCAACCTGATAAAATGGTTGAGCACCAGTGGAACTGTTAAAACCTGCATCAACCTGTAGATTTAGCCAGGGATTAACATCGGTGGTAATAATCGACTTAAGATTGTACCGGTTAAAATAATCCTGATGTGCTTCAGGTACAATTATTCCATTCTCTGTAGAAGTACCAAATGATAACCGGTAGGTTGTTTTATCATTTCCACCGCTTACGGAAAAATTATGCATTTGCTGATTGGCAGAAGATCCTAAAAACTGTTTTAAAGCATCTGTTGGCGCTAATTGCATATACACCCCATTTTGTATTGTATAACCGCCGGGATAACTCTTGGGATTAGTTTGATACGCAGCCAACTGGGTTTGCCAGATTGAGGTTGACTGTCCCTGATAAGTTAAATTACCACCATCAATATATTGCTGAATAAACTGAGTTGGAGTAGCTTTCTGTGGCAGTTCTGCAACAGTTGAAGTAACAAAATTGTTGCTGTAACTAAATTGTGCTTTCTGATTTTTATGCCCCTTTTTAGTGGTTATTAAGATAACACCAAAAGCAGAACGCGCACCATAAATAGCTGCGGATCCTGCATCTTTTAAAACAGTTACAGATTCAATATCACTGGGATCAATTAAACTTAAAGAACCATTAAAAGGAATATTATCCATTACTATAAACGGACTGCTATTATTAAGTGTATTTCCTGTAAAATCAGTCCCCCCTCTGATGTTTAAGTTTGTAGTACTGCTTTGCGGAGCCCCTGGCTGTCCGGAATTAATGGTAACTAATAACCCAGGTGCTGCACCTTGTAACAAGTTGGAAACTTCTGTTACAGGCCGGTCACCTAACACATCATCCATTTTAACAGTGGTAATGGATCCAATTACATTTGTCTTTTTTTGAGTTCCATAACCAACCACCACAATATCATTTAAATTGGCCACATCAGTCTGCATCACAACTATTAAATCATTGTTATTTGAATGAATAACGGTAGTGAATGGTTTGTACCCGATAACAGTAATCTCAAGTACTTCACCTTCATTTGCTGAAATTTTAAAAATCCCGTAAGCATTACTTACTACACCGGAACTGGCACCTTTAATTCTTACGGAAGCCCCTTGTAAAGGATTCCCGTCCGGGTCTTTTACAACACCAGTTATTTTTAAAGGTGGAATAGGCATGGCAATTGTTAGAGAATCCGGCATTGTTAAAGGTTTACGCGTAATAACAATCGTGCCGTTTTCCATATTAAAATTTAAACCCTGTGGATGCAATATGCTGCTCAGCACTTCATTCCAGGGCAGGTTGTGGCAACTGATGGTTACCGGCTCTGTTTTATCCAGTAACAGCTGATCGTACCAGAAATACAAGCCTGTTTTCTTTTCAATAGCATCCAGCACCTTAGTCAGTTTAACATTTTTCTCGGAAAGGCTTACATTTTGTGAGTAGGTTCCGGCATAAATCTGGAAGGATAAAAGCAGCAAAACAGCAGATAATTTCATAATCTTTATTGTTTTACATAGCAGTGCATGGGAGTCAGAAGAATCTATAAACCCTGAATCCTTACTGCTTCTCATTTTTGCAGTTAGTTTCATATCTTTACTTGGTTTGGGATTTTTTTAATAGTCATTAACTGGTCTAATCTTCAAATCCTGAACTACTCTTTTCAAGAGTTATCCACCGGGAGTGGTGCAAACACTCCTGGTTTTTTCAGGTTATTTTTAAATTGTTTTCAGGTTTGCTTTTTTTTCATGGCAGCTTGTTTTGGTAGTTAAAAAGAAAATTATTTCACTTTTGAAATATTAGGGAAGTATCACAATTTTATTATTCTCCATTCTGAACCGTAGTCCTCCTAATTTCAGGATATTCATTACTTTGGATAACTCCGTATCACGGATAATGGTACCCACAAATTTGTTATCTGGCATTTTACCCTCATATACCACATCCACTCCATACCACCGGCTGATTTCTCTCATTACTGAACTAATATCTGCTCCATTGAAACGGAACAAACCGTTCTTCCAGGCCAACGCTTTAAGAGGGTCTGCCTCACTTATTTCAAAATCACCCTTTGTTTTATTGAATTGAGTTTGCTCTCCCTTTTTTACAATAACTGACCTCCCTCCTTTTATCATTTTAATGCTCCCTTCCAAAAGGGTAGCATTCAACTGTGGTTCATCTTTATAGGAATTGACATCGAAAGCTGTTCCAATGTCTTCAATTTCAGTTCCGTCAGTTAAATGAACTTTAAAAGGTTTTTGTTCATTATGTACTACTTCAAAATAGACTTCACCTGTAATGGAAACACTTCTTTCATCCCCGGGAAATTCAACCGGAAAACTTATGGAAGAAGCTGCATTCAGCCAAACTTTCGTACCATCTGATAAAACAATCCTGAATTGCCTTTTTACAGGAGTGGTTATCGTATTATATGCTGTAACTTGATTTTTGGAATTTACTGGATTGTTCTGCAAGCTATCGTAAATCAGCATCCCTCCCTTTTTGATTAAGCGGTCTTTTCCCTGAAATACCAGGTCTCCATTGGCAGCATTATCCAATACAATCTTTGAACCATCTGCAAGCGTTAATATGGCACCTGAATGGCCTGGCTTCACTTCTTGAACGGTAGAATCAGAAATAACTGAAGGTTTGGGATTTACTTTACTTTTTTCATGAACAAATAAATTACCTGCACCCTTTCTTTCAGGATATAAGATATAAAAAAGTGATACGGTCAATAATAAAATTAAAACCGCTGCTGATATTAATATCCATTTGATCGGAAAAAGGGGGATGATTTTCCGGTTGTGCTCAGTTAAATTCAGTTGCGCTTTAATCTTTTGCAGCAATCGTTCCTTTACCTGGTCCCTGCTTTCAGCAGATCTCAATTCAACCTGCACTTCACCTGCTTCAAATGAATCAAACCATTGCTGAAGTTCTTCCACTTCAAAAGGAGATGCCTTTCCTGAAATTACTTTATGACTGAGTTCTATAATTTTGGATTTATCCATGTTGCTAAAGGGATATTTCTATCCCTTTTATTAAGTGACATTTAAAGTGTCATTACCCTTAGTCCTAAAAAATAATTACAATAAAAACAAATGAATGGCCAATTCTTTTCGTAGAATTTTAAGGGCTTTTGTCAAATGGGCTTCAGCGGTTTTAGTGGATATCTGCAGTGAGGCTGCAACTTCAGCCAAAGGCTGGTCTAATAATTTATTCTGAATAAAAACAAGGCTGCATTTCCGGGGAAGTTTTTTTGCCATCTTTTCTATCTCTTTTAAGAGCAACTTATCATCTAAGGCAATTTCCACCTGATTTCCACTATGCAATTCCATCGCATCCGAAAGGCTGCTAACCGGATGGCGGTATTGCCGGGCTAAATACCTGTAAATATTGTATCGCAGCATGGCTGCAATATAAAAGGACAGGTTTTGAATATTTCGTTCCGCTCTTTTTTCCCAAAGCTGCACAAATACACCCTGCACTATCTCTTCACTTTCCACAGCAGAAGATAAACGCTGATAAGCTACATAATAAAGTTTATCCCAGTAACGGTTATAAATCTCGGTAAAAGCCAGTGCATCCCCTTTCTGTAGAAGAAACACCAACTCTTTGTCTGTAAACAAGCTAAATGCGTTCATCTTAATATCAGTACGTTTGGTAACTTAAACTCATTTATCAGCAATTCATATCGCTGCAATTTCTGTACTTACCAGGTTAATAATAAAGTTAATTTTAAAAATATTAATCCTGCATTAATTTATTGTTCCGCTTTAATACTACTCATATACCTCAAACTTTTTACAGAAATTTAATCCTAACCATTCATATCGCTTTGATTCGTATAAAAGTCTGAGTTCAAAATCATTCCAGTTTTTTTTTGCTTTTTCGGTCCACAATACTTCACTCAATGCACTTAACCTGGGTAATACCATATACATCACTTTTGAATTACTTGCAACATATTCTGTCCATAAACAGCCCTCTGCTCCAATAATATAACTGGATTGTGCTGCATTCAGTGAATCAGATACAGGGTCATACTGGTACACTTTTTTTACAGGCAAAAATCCACCTGCAGTAAGTGAATCTTCATTTTTCGATATAGATCGGTTAAAATAACAATACCCCCCCGGTGCCATTATTACCTGATGCATTTGTCTCGCTGCAAGTATACCGCCCTGTTCACCACGCCAGCTCATTACAGTAGAATTGGGTGCAAGCCCCCCTTCCAGTATTTCATCCCAGCCAATAATATGCCTGCCTTTACTGTTAACATATTTTTCAATCCGCTGAATAAAATAACTCTGTAAAGCATGTTCATCTTTAAGATTATTTTCTTTCATACGACGCTGGCAAAGCGGGCATTGTTTCCAATTGTTTTTTGGGCATTCATCGCCGCCAATATGGATATATTTTGAAGGAAATAACGTCATTACTTCATCCAGTACATCCTGCAGAAAGAAAAAAGTACTGTCCTTTCCTGCACAATACACATCATCAAAAACACCCCAGGTTTCCTGAACTAATTTGATAGTATTGCCCTGCTGCACATCCTGCACACTTTTAATGGAAACCATATTCAAAGGAATAGCTGTTGTCCTTTTGGGAAAACAACTTAAACCCGGATAGGCAGCAATAGCTGCACTGCTATGGCCGGGTAATTCAATTTCCGGTATAACAGTAATATACCTGTCTGCCGCATATGCAACAATTTCCTTTACCTGTTCCTGTGTATAAAAACCACCATATTCAGTATTATCATTTCCTTTTCCCGGATAATGCCCCATAATAGTTCCATTTCTTTTTGAACCTGTTGCAGTAAGTCCGGGGTATTTTTTTATTTCAATCCGCCATCCCTGGTCATCTGTTAAATGCCAGTGAAAAGTATTGAACTTGTACAGGGCTATCAGGTCTATATATTGCTTGATAAAATCAACATCAAAAAAATGACGGCTCACGTCCAGGTGCATTCCTCTGTATGCAAACCTTGCAGTATCTTTTATTTGCAATTGAGGTATTGCAAGTATGATTGTTTTTTCAAAAGGAAGTAATTGAATCAGGCTTTGGATACCATAAAAAACACCTGCTCCTCCATCCCCGGAAATTTCAACCCTGTCTTTTTCTATATGCAGGGAATAAGCTCCGTTATTTTCTATGCCCGATTTATCACTATGCAGTAAAATAGAATTTTTAATTCCAGCCTGCTTGCTTATAATTTTTAATTCAAATCCATAATATTTCTTGAGATACCCATTTAAGAAAAACGCATTTTTGGCTGCATCTATACCATCTGTTACAATTCTTGTAGAGCTGGTAATGAGAAAATGCCCCTTCCCTTCATTCAGGTAAGCAGGTTGCGGTATAATATGGATGGGTGATGCCTGCAGTAAACTACTCATTGTAAATATCAGCAGTAATGTTGCTATAATAAGAGTTTTCATATTTTATTTTTTTTATTCATTCACATTTACCTTTACTAATCAACATATTATATAAGCATTTTAGCTGGTCTCTTTAATCATCATCCTTTAATTTCTTCGCCCCCGCTGTTACAAATGCTGCATGTGTTGCAGGCGGTGCAGGCACCCCTTTTAATCCCTGCCATAACACTTCATTAAAAATCAGGTCTGGCACATTATCTTCTTTTGAAAAATCAAAAGAAGTACTTTGAACAGATGCGCTGGTTACTTCTCTGTTCTTATCATTCAGGTTAACATTGGAAGGAAGGTGTTTAAAGCCGGATGTATCAGAATTTGCTGTGAATGCACGCCACATGGGTGTGGCTCCTGCATCATACTGGGTCATTGGTGGCAATCCAAGTATCAGTTCAATGGTGCGCAGAATGGAGGAAGTGGAATACATCGTATGATCGATATAATTCCGTTTGATATATGGACCTGCCAGATATACAGTACTACGGTGTGCATCCACATGATCAGACCCGTTCTGGGCATCATCCTCTACAATAATAGCAACAGATTCTTTCCATACCTGGCTATGGCTCAGATGCTCCAAAAAGAGGCCAACTGCCAGATCGTTGTCCCCAATATGTGCATAGGGGGTTGGCCTTCCAATACTCATACCCTCTGTATGGTCATTCCCAAAACGGATAGTATTTAACCGCGGTAATTCGCCTGTTGCTATTAATGAATCAAAATCATGTTGCCATAACCTGTATTTGGTGGTATCCTTCACCCGCAGGTTCCAGTCATAGTTTTTACACATATGATCTTTTAATACCGCAATATTGGGCTTATTATAGCCCGCGAATTCACCATAGGTTCTGAAACTGACTTTTCTTCGCTGGCAATCATCCCATATAAACCCATCCTTATTATTGGCAATTGCCCTGAAACCTTCCCCATCATACGAGCCCCCTCTTCCACCATAACTGGTGGGCCAGGTTTTTTCAAGATAATCCGTTGCATAAGCACCAAGGCTCCAGTCATGGCCATCAGCACTCACTTCTGCATCACAATAAAAATTATCCATGAGTACAAAATCTTTCACAATAGCATGTTGGTTAGGTGTATATTTCTTTCCAAATAATAATAAACTGGTATCACCATCTGCCCCGGGTACATCGCTTAATACCTGGTCAAAAGTTCTGTTTTCTTTTATTATATAAAATACATACTTAATGGGGGATGGATCACCTACTTTCAATGGGATGGGGTTACCGGGTTCTCCTTCAGCAATCATTTCTTTCCCCTTTTTGTATGGTGTATTAGAATATACACTTAAAGTATACGCTGCAAGTTTCCTGATACCTGGCTCTTTAATTTTACTTAATGTACCCCTAAAAAGGGTACCGATATGCCGCACAGAAACAGGATGCTGTAAATCACTCTGATGAAGGGCTACCGTTTGTGTTTTTGGTAACGGACTGGGGCCGTAAAGATTGGGAAAAGACTGAAACCCTTTTCCATTACTCACATAAATAGAATGCCCCACTACTTTTACATTGGTGGGATACCACCCTACCGGTATAAATCCTTTTGATATACTTTTCCCGGGTTTACTGATGTCAAATACTGCCAGGCAGTTATTATCTGCATTGGCTATATATAATAATTTTCCATCTTCACTTTGGGCAATTCCGTCAGAAGTAGACCCCGGTGGTGCATGAGGATATAAAGCTGCATTGAGTGTTTCAATTACTTTTCTTTCTTCAATATCAATTACAGAAACAGAATTATCATTGGCATTGGCGGCAAATAAATATTTTCCATTTTTTGACACTAATAACTCATTGGGATGGTCTCCCACCGTAATCATAGTGTCAATTTTTTTTTGCCTCACATTATATACAGCTACTTTCTGTGCTCCCCATAATGAAATAAATAAGTACTGTTTATCAGACGAAAGCTGGCAGGAATAAGATTCTGATGCTAAAGGAATTATCGTTTCAATGGATTTGCTCTTTAAATTAACCACATACAAACTGTTGTTTTCCTTTGTTACAACATAAAGATGATGGGAAGATTCGTCTACATCAAGCCCTGCCGGAGATACTTTTTCAGAATGATTAGTGCTTAATGAAAATGAATCAGTCAATATCAACTTATTATTGTTGATGCTGTATTGTAATATCCTGTTATCATTTCCGGCAGAAGCATACAGTTCACGGCTGTTTTTACTAAACTTAAGTCCATACCAGGATTTGGAAATGGTAATATCATCTAACAGTTTATAGTGTTTCAAATCAATCAATTGAATAGATTGACGGCCCTCACCGTTATTTGTAACAGCCATTAAATTTTTATTCCCTGATATGGCTAAATTTAAAGGCAGGTCACCTAATGGAATGCTTTCACCTGCTGGAGTTAATGACCATCCATTAGGCAGTAATATTTTATGGAAACTTCTTTCTGAATTGGTTTGAGCATAGGTATTCCCTAAGAGTAATAAAGACAGGATTACCAATTGAAAAAAAACTGCTTTTTTCATTTTTACTGGTTCTTTAGATAAAATGCTCTATAGGTTTTAACAATCGCTATATATAAGTGGCTTTTTATAACTCTTTACCCTTAGTGGATTGAAAAAATATTTTATTATTCAAACGGGCTCCCTATTATTTGAGATCAGTAATATATTGGTTCCTTTCCACAGTAATGATATGCGCATACGATTGCATATGGTAAATCACCAATAAGGTTATAATTTAATGGTGCTGAAAGCTAAAGATTTAGCTGTAAGATGTTTTGTATTTTTATTAAACATTAAGTTGAAACAATGAATAAAAACAGTTGGTTCTTTTTTACTTGCCTGCTTATTCTATCCATGCAGGTGAATTCCCAAACAAAAGAAAAGAAAAAAGATGAATTGAAATTACCCAATGTGATCTATATCTATGCAGATGATATGGGTTGGGGTGAATTAGGATGCTATGGACAAACAAAAATTGCAACTCCCAATATCGATAGGATGGCAGTAGAAGGAATGCGTTTTACAGATCATTATACCAGTACTCCTGTATGCGCTCCGGCAAGATGTATGCTCATGACAGGTAAACACGGCGGCCATACCTACATACATGGTAATTATGAATTAGGTGGATTCCCTGATCAACTGGAAGGTGGTCAGATGCCATTACCGGAAGGAACTTTTACTATTGCCAAACTGATGCAGAATGCAGGTTATGCAACTGCTGCAATCGGTAAATGGGGACTGGGCATGAATGATAATACAGGGAATCCACTAAAACAGGGATTTGATTATTTTTATGGGTATTTAGATCAGAAACAGGCTCATAATTATTATCCCACTCATCTCTGGGAAAATGATCACTGGGATACTTTGAATAATCCGGTAATCGATGTTCACAGGAAATTAGATACTGCAACAGCAACAGACAAAGATTTTGATTATTTCAAAGGGAAGGATTATGCAGTAACAAAAATGACAGAGAAAGCACTGGCTTTTATTGACAAAAACAAAAAAAAACCATTCTTTCTCTATTTACCCTATACCATACCGCATGTATCCTTACAGGCACCGGATGAATGGATTCAAAAATATATAGGTAAATTTGAGGAGCATCCTTATTATGGTCAAAACGGTTATGCCGCCACAAAATATCCATTGTCTACTTATGCTGCCATGATCTCTTATCTGGATGCACAGATTGGTATTATCATGGAAAAAATAAAAAAATCGGGACTGGATAACAACACCATCATACTATTTTCCAGTGATAACGGGGCTTCATTTAATGGAGGTGTGGATCGATTCTTCTTCAATAGCAATGGCGGATTAAGAGGTGCCAAAATGGACCTGTTTGAAGGTGGCATCAGGGAACCATTCATAGCAAGGTGGCCAGGAAAAATTCCTGAAGGCACTACCAGTCATTTGGTTTCTGTTCAGTTTGATATCATGGCAACTTTAGCAGAACTAACCCATCAATCCGTTAGCAATACAGATGGCATTTCTCTTTTGCCTGTATTGACAGGTAATGGTAATCTGCAAAAAAAACATGACTATCTCTATTTTGAATACCCTGAGAAAGGAGGGCAACTGGCTATCCGTTTGGGAGACTGGAAAGGAGTGAAATTAGATGTACGTCATCATCCTGAAAAAAAATGGATGCTGTTTAATTTAAAGTCAGACTTAAATGAGACTGAAGATATTGCAGATAAACATCCTGAATTAATTAAACAGTTCGAAATCATCGTAAAAAAAGAGCATCAACAGGCACATATTAAAGACTGGGAATTTGTCCATCCTAAATTCCCAGTCAATAATATCAATGAATAGAATTATTCCTGATAGGTATAACTGATTTGTATGTAAATACTAATATTCCACCTTATAATCCTTTTTTACAGGTTGTCCGCTCCATGCTTTTTTGGATGTCCATTCTGCATAGGGCTCTGTCCAGTAAGGATTACTGGCTGGCAGCCCTAATGCAAGGAATCCGATTGTACAGATATATAAACTGCCGGTTGAAGTATATTGATCTGCCACTTCGGGTTGATGTCCTGCTAACCCTAATTGAAGCCAACCATCATCGGAGAAAGTTCCTTTTGTATCAAATATATTATGCATTACTTTGGTCATGGCACAACGTACCTGGGCAGGTTTGATATATTCAGGTAATTTTTCCATCAATGAAACCTGCGCCAATGCCTGGAATGCAGCTGTTCTGTACGTAATAGAACGTCCAATTGGAGGATAAGTACCTTCCGGCGAAATCATTCTTTCCTGTAATTCTGCAAAACGTATCATTCTTTTTAATGCTTCATCATACTCTTTTACTGATGCCTGCTTTTTTTCAACCATTACCGCCAGCATATCTGCCAGCATAGAATGAATAACATATGAATTATAGTAATCCATTGCAAATTTTTCACCATCCTTATAATAACCATCTCCAACATACCATTCTTTCATTTTCCTGAAAGCAATATCCATACGAACCGGATCGGCCTGTTCCCCAATTTTCAATAAAAAAGCTTCCGTTATACCGGAAAATAACAACCAGTTATTATAAGCTGCTTTACGCGTTCTTAAGGCTTTGAATTCTGAAATAAATCTTTGCTTTGTGATTGAATCCAATGGATCCCAAATTTGTTTGGTTGCCCTTAAAAAAGCCTGAGCTATATAAGCAGCATCTACAATGGGTTGTTGTTCCGTACGAAAGTTCAGATAATCAGGATGATCAGGATTCACTATATTGGGCAGGCCCTTTAACAATTCTTCCCGTAATTGTTTCCGCATTACACCTTCTTTAGTATCATCATCAGTTAAAGCCAGCCAGGGGGCAATTCCTGCCATTGTTCTGCCAACCGCTTCCATATGTGTTACTTTTAACACATTCAGATAATAACCCGGCCCTTTTTCCAATGGTAAATTTTTTCTCAGTGTTCCTTCAGCCATATTATGCACAATTGGATAAGCAATTCTATATAGCAGTTTGGTAACATATTCACGATCCTGTTCTCCTGTTGGCACTACAGGTAATACTATAGATGTTTGCTTTTTTTGTTTTTGCGCTAATCCGGTTACATTTAAGCATCCAAAAAGTATGCACAGGAGTACTGTAAATATTTCAATTTTATTCTTTTTCATTTTATGTTTTTTTATAAATACCAATCTTTAAATCTTTTCAGGGCTTCTAAAAAATAATAGTCTGCATAGGTCAATGGCACATCAACTTCCGAATTTCCGGGTAATGAACCGACACTGTGTTTTAAAATAAATCCACCATTCTCTCCTAATTTTGATCTATATACTTCTGAAGAAAGTGTTCTTAAAATTTTCTCAGCCGTTTGCACATATACTTTTTTAAGATCACCTTTTACATATTGACCCAATTCCAGCAATGCTGAAGCCATTACAGATGCAGCAGAAGCATCTCTTAAGGTGTTTTCATTAACAGGAGCATTATAATCCCAATAAGGAATTTTATCTTCCGGCAAATCGGTATGCTGTAAAATAAATGCAGCAATATGATTGGCTTGAGCCAAATATTTTTTATCCTTTGTATACCGGTACATCATGGTATAACCATACAATGCCCAGGATTGTCCCCTTGCCCATGCAGAGGAATCAGCCAATCCCTGATGTGTTCCTTTTTTCAATATACTTCCATTATTAATATCATAATCCACTACATGATAGGAACTGTAATCTTCCCTGAAATGATTCAACAGGGTGGTATTGGCATGCTGAATAGCAATATCAATATATTTCTTATCTCCTCCATGAGTACTTACCCAACATAGCTGTTCAAGATTCATCATATTATCGATGATTACCGGGCATTGAAATTTATTGGATTTATTCCATGATTGTATAGCATGTATGGCTGGCCGGTAACGGGTAGACTGATAGACTGCAGCAGTATCAATGATATCTTTATATTTCGCTTCACCGGTTATACGGAATGCATTGCCAAAACTGCAAAAGATCATGAACCCTATATCATGATTTCCTGTATACCGTTTTACTTTTTCTTCCTGTATCAACCTTTTCTCGGCAGCAGATTTTATTGCTGTATCGCCTGTCTGTTCATAGATATACCATAAGGATCCCGGAACAAAACCACTGGTCCACCAATCAATACCAGAGGTCATCACTTTTCCATTTATATAGGTTCTGGGCATTTTATCAAGAGGTGTATTTTGCAATAAAACCTTATATTGTTGTGCTGCAAATTGAAATTCTTCATTTATCAACTGCTTCATACTGATAACTCTTTGATCAGATTGTGCCATTATCTGATGAAAAATCAGCATACAGAACAGATAAATAATTGCAATTTTTCCTGCATTGTTTGTACTACTATTCATAATTTAAAAATTAATTGGGGGAAGAAAATTTTATAAATGCCAGAGCAATTGATTCCCATATGTTCATTTTTTTAATTTTTCAGCATAAAATGCCGCAGCTTTACATACCAAATCATTGCCTTCACCTAATGTAAATGCAAACCCATTACCAGTAATACCACTATCATCTATCAGCTGAGTAACTGCATACGAGTATAATGGGTCTTTATGAACTGCATCACTGCCGGCTCCTTTTTCAAGTTCAAACCGGGTATCTTTAATAGTACTACCTGTTATCATAGGCATTATTTAAACAATAGCAATCAATTAGATTTATACCTTACAACAGGCAATATCAATTTTCAATTAACGGCAATGTCTCTGAATCCTTATCTATTTCAA
>Ga0364866_10022_pt1 | contig 99657 bp, 106 predicted proteins | sample ExccelAu500001D3_3_FD_206913 | JGI IMG/M metagenome (GOLD analysis project Ga0364866, IMG submission 206913) | Enriched cells from Trout Bog Lake Hypolimnion, Wisconsin, USA - BchlTB.Aug13.5000.01.D3 | ecosystem: Environmental > Aquatic > Freshwater > Lake > Hypolimnion/Profundal zone | place...
TGAGCGGGGAGTAGATGAATTACCAGATACTGAGGTTTACGATTTTTTAGGTAAAATTAAGACAGGTGATTTATATAAAAAATTTATCGAGGAAACTCAACAAAAAATGGTTGTTGCTCGATTTAGTAGTCCTGAGTTAGGTGCATTGTCGATCGGGGAGGCAATAAAACTCGATTCCGCAATAAGTAATTTATCGAACTATTTGGAAAGAATAGCAGTAATATTATATGCGGATGATCTAAAATTTATTGAAGAAAGTGACTTTCCGAGATTGGGAATAGAGGATATTTCATTATTAAAAAAGATTATGGACCTTTGTCCTCTGATTGAAAAGAACGCAGGTCATTATTCGTTGAAACAAACTTGGCTCATACCACATTTATATGCTCAAGCAACTTATAAAGATTTTACTCAAGGAGGCTCAGGTGTTACGCGAGGAGCAGATGGAAAAGTATATTATCCACTTCCTCAGCGTAAAGCCCGTCCTTGGGACTTACCTACAACAGCTCCCGTTACGTTAGTAACTGTTGAAAAGAGCGGCTCGATGCCATTGCCACAACGAGATCTATCCTCTAATAATCCCTGTCCTCCAACCAGCAAAACAGCAGGGCAAAATAATTTGAGTGAGACGATTTCTAAATCCGATTTTGAACGCATATTAAATACATACAAATCACAATCATTTTTAGGTTATTTAAGCACTTTTCTGATTTTTTCTTGGATATCTCCTACAAGAAGTCAAACTATGAGGGAATTAAATTCATTACTATCGGTGGTGCAAGGGGAGGAAGTAAATCGTAATCAAATTGAAGATGCGCTAAATCGAGGAGATAATAATGCTCATCGACTTGGATTATTTAAAGAAAAACTTGCGCATGTAAAAAATGGCACAGGCACGGACGAAGTTATTGTTCAATTGAGTGATGCTTTTAAAAATAAACCATAAAGCTTGTTAGATAAATAGTTTGAATATTTTGTGTGAAATTGAAATATTACTAATTGCGTACTATAAATAACAAATATATAAACAAAGAGGACATAAAAATGAGAACTCCACAACAGAAAGGCAGACATGAAGCCATACTAAAACAATTGGCTAGTAGTTATATAACTTTTACCGACCCTAGATTTTCTCCTTATCCTGATACTTGGGCTCAACATATAAATACATATTATGATGATGAGGGCCGATATTTTATTGATAGATGTCTTTCCAATTCCAAAGAAACAAAATTAATTATGGATATAATAACGAATGGTTTGATTGGAAAAGACGTAATAGATTGTGATAACGCTGAAGTAGCATGCCATATGTTCCAAGAATTATATAAACATAATCCTGATATCAAAAAGCACATTGATGATGCGTTCGGCAATCGCCCAAGCACAATAAAACAGCTTTCAGATGGCGCTCCTTTAAAATCGTTGTTAATCGCCAAAAGAATCTATGAAGAAGAGACTGGAGTGACTCCTCCTCTGGAAGATGATCCTAAGGTGATACGTGATAGTCGCCCCACTCTGATGCCTAATTGGAGAGCCACTGATCTTGAGTCAATTCATAAATTTAATGCAGAACATAGGCGCCCAGATCATGATGCCGAATCAGAGGATCACCTTAGTTCAACTGGACCAAAGTAATTTTTTGGCACTTGGGCTAAGAAATTAGTAAATATAGTGTAGGTTTGTTTGAAATAAAATCAATATTGCTTCACGTAATATTAATGTTTATACTATTCATAACACGGCCCGTTCCTCTACATTGAAAAATGCACGAGCGGGTTTTCTTTTTTGTGAAGTAGAAAAATGTCACGCTATAACAAACCACACCTTTCCTTTGAGCATCAGCTTGAACTATTAAAATCTCGTGGCTTGGAAATAACAAATGACACCACAGCGTTAGAGTACTTACGCCGTTTGGGCTATTACCGCCTCAGTGGGTATTGGTATCCCTGTCGTAAGCTTCTTTCATCTGCAGATCGACAATCAAAATTAGCAAGACCGCAACGCTCTGATGAATTTATGCCTGGTGCTAGATTTCAAGATACCGTGGCGTTGTATGTCTTTGATAAAAAATTACGTCTATTGATATTGGATGCTATTGAGCGTGTAGAAGTGGCTTTTAGAGTAGATATCGCCTATTTGTTAGGGGAAAAAGATCCCTTTGCATATGCCAAGCCTGATTTGTTGCATGGAAATTTCACTAAAAAGATTGACCTTAAAACAGGTAAAACGCGATATCAGGAATGGATTTCCAAACATGATCAACTGATTAAGCGATCAAAAGAAGATTTTGTTGAGCATTACAAGGCAAAATATGGCTTGCCATTACCAATATGGGTCGCCATTGAATTGTGGGACTTTGGGCTTCTGTCTGTATTTTACCAAGGGATGGCAGTAAAAGATAAAGCAGTGATCGCTAATAAATACAAAATTCCTGACTGGCAGATCATGGAAAGCTGGCTACGATCCTTAAATTACGCTCGCAATGTGGTGGCGCATCATAGTCGGCTATGGAATAGAAACTTAATTGATCAACCAAAACTTGCAAAGCAAGGCGAAATGTCAGCGTTTGACCCGTTCATCGGCAACATTCATATGACATCAAGGGTGTATGTGGTGTTATGTATTTTAGCGCACTTCATGAAAATTATTTGTCCGCGATCAACTTGGCAAATGCGCCTCGTTGAGTTGATGCACTCTTTCCCCAAATCAGACTATATGAGCATTCAAGACATGGGTTTTCCCACCGAATGGGAACAGCAAATATTTTGGAAAAATTGAATTGATTTCGTGGGACACTCATGGGACACTAGCCCGCAAGTAATGGCAATAAACAGCAGCATTTGGTGACAGTCGCTTTTATGTAACTTGATGATTTAATTGTTGTTATTTGTTGTGGCGTACGGTGGTTAATGGCTAGATCGGGGACTGTTAATCATTAGGTCACAAGTTCGAGTCTTGTCCGGGGAGCCACACCAATTCTGGATTGTGGCAAGTCTCACAGAAGTTCTGAGTTTTTCATGTAGAAGCAATGTAGAATAATGAACTATTATTTCTTATAAAATTTCTTATAAAATATTCTCTGCCCATTATCATTTATGCTAAAATATTGATCATTTTTTTATTGCAGAGGATTTTCGTTATGCCTAATTCTTTCCATTTAGAAGGTGTAGAGGCCTTCGACAAGCATGAATATCAAACAGCAAAAAGTTTATTTCTACAAGCTATTGAACAAAATCCAGAAGAAGCTGACAGCTATTTGTTTCTAGGAAAATCTTATTTTTTCTGTGATGAAAAAAGTGAAGCTGTTGTGCATTTAAAAAAATATATTGAATTTAATCAGCATAACTCAGAAGAAGTTGCAAACGTATCTTACGCATTTGATATATTAGGACAATGCTATGAGGCTGAAAATAAGGACAGTGCGGCCATCACATGCTATACCACCGCGACTAAAATTAATCCTTCAGCTGCCTCTGCTTGGCATAACCTTGGACTATTCTATATAAAATCGGCTCAATATTATTTAGAACAAGATCTTACAAACAGTTTTAAAATGTTCCGAGGAGCACAACTTTTTCTAGAAAACGCCTTAGAAATTTGCAGTACTAATCCGATGTTTTTACACAGCGTGGCTGGCTGGTATGAAAAATATATAGAAGCACTTGAAAAAGTGACAGAAGATGAAGAAGCTGTGCAAAAGAATATCGACAATAATTTTAAATTGGCTATTCAGTATTATCAAAAAGCCTTAACTGCATGCAGTGAAGACGATGCTGCACTTAAAAATATTATTACATCGAACTTTACTGAATGCTTGGCGCAATATGGGCATCATTTGTATAGAGCCGAAGATTTTGTAAAAGCTTTAGAGTTTTATTTACAAGCTATTGAATTAGATCCAGATCATCTAGTTGTTATTAATCAAATAGGTATGTGTTTTTTCAAGCAAAATCTTTTTCCTCCAGCAAGAAAGTATTTTTCAGATATTCTTGGCAAAACTTCAGACTCACAAGAATTAGCAGATGCATGGCTAAATATTGCCTGCACTCATAGATTAGAAAAATCTTGGGCGAGCGCTGAATATGCTCTAAATGAGGCTAAAAAACTTGCGCCTGAAGATTCCTCTATTTCTGATGAAAAACAAAAATTAATAGACTCAAAAGCCCAAGCTAGTTTAATATCAGCACCTCAAACTATTTTTAGTAATCCAAATCCAGTTTCTCAATCACAATTGAGTACGTCTGAAGAAAAAGAATTTACACTTTAATCAATAATTTTTTCTTGTCCCGCATTTATTATGCTATAAATGCGGGAAATTTAGTTGTCAGTTAATTCATAACTATATGTAATTCTACTTACAAGTAGGCTACCATCGAGGTAGAGGGAAACAAAAAGGATGGTTTTTTATATACTGTTGAGTGGTACGACAATAATTTTTCTAGAAAGCTAGAATGTGTCACAAGTGATTATTCAAAAGCTTTATTAGCTGCTGTGATTAATACAGCAAAACGAATAGATTCTTAAGTCAAAATGTTGCATTTTGTAGTTGTTATTTTGGTTGATATGTAAGCAAATACTGCACAGAAAACCCGATTAGCGAGCTACCTCTATACATATAAGCGATAAATATGAGCAAGATAACATTGAACACTGGGAAGAAAACAACAGCATTTTTGTTAGCTTTAGTTGTTCAGATTTGTATCGCCGGATTGATTTTTTTTGCTGGCTTATTAGATCCCTTACTTGGTTTATGGATAGTTGGGATATATTTTTTTATTATTGGCACTTATTTAATGTATCGGTATTTATTAGCCAATTTTGTCCATAAGCCTTAGAGTATGTTGTAAATGATTACTCAAAAATTTTTAAAGCATGAAGGAATTCTAATTTCATAAAAGATGGGCTGAACGAAGCAATCACTTTTAGTCCTGTATATTTTTTAACTTGATAAGTTTTTTTTATTGTGTGGTTTCATCCCGATCACAACAAATTTGATGCACTACCCAAATTTGACATGGCTCATACAATTTTTAACGGTATGAGAAACGTTATACAGTCATTTTTGACCAAAATGTAACCAGCCACTAGAGAGCATTTATGACCTCTAGTGGTCATAAATTATGGCAATAAATTTTGTATCGGTATTTTGAAATGAAGTGTGTATAATCCGCTTGCCGCACACGTCAAGGAGAATCACCGTGCAAATAACAGTCGAAGATAAAATTATTGAAATTCGCCACCAACAGGTGATTCTTGATAGCGATGTAGCGGAGTTATACGGCGTTGAGACCAAGCGGATTAACGAAGCGGTTAAGAACAATCCTGATAAATTCCCCACGAATTATTTGCTTGAGTTAACTCAAGAGGAATGGGGCCGATTGAAGTCGAAATTTTCGACTTCAATCAAGGGTGGCAAAGTAAAGTTACCCACGGCATTCACAGAGCGCGGCTTGTACATGCTTGCCACCATTCTAAAAAGTCCTAAAGCTACAGAGACCACGCTTGCTATTATTGATACTTTTGCAAAAGTGAGAGAAATATCACGCACAATTAAAGCACTTCCTAACACCCCTCAGAACACGCCAAAATATCAAGAACTGATGCAAAAAACTGGCGATTTAATCTCGGAATTGGTTGTACCAGAAGAATTAGACACGACTGAAACAGAAGCCAGTATAGAAGTTAATCTTGCATTGGTGAAATTCAAATACACCGTCAAGAAAAAGAATAAATAATGAACGATTATGTGTTTTTACTCCCGTAATATATCGAATTTCGTTATATTGCTGCTGAAGCTCTAGTTGGTAATGCAATGGGATTAAAACGAAAAGATGAATTATGCAAGGTAATCAGAAGTACTGGACAATGGTCGCTAGCAATTGCTGTATTATTCAGCATTATTATGCTTTATGGCCATGCGCGCCATATCTATGGGGTATCTACTATACACACGACCTATATTACTCGCTGGCTGATATGGAACAGACCTTTCCCCTAAATTAGTACCACTTACTTGATGAGTAAAGCCCGTCATTATTCTTATATCTATCATTGAGTGCATCGCTAATCAATAAGAGAGATTTTATCAACATGCAATTTTCATTCTATTATCCATATTTACTGCATAACATTGGCCAAAATTTATCACTTCCTCCCGCCTCTGAGTTCGGAATATACTTACTAAGGGGAGCCATATAGAATAAGGGTTATATGGCAAATCCCCCAAAGTATATTCATGAAATTATAAAAAACGTTCCTCCTAGCATCTTGTTAGGTAGTTTTAAAACATCAAACCTCAATTTTCTAGAAAGCTTAGCGTGTTACTATTACGTAATGATACAAAATGAACTCATGAGTAAAAATAATGCAAGACACGATTATTAACCAGATTATTAAACAAGAAACGCAACTGCTTGATAAAGTCGACTCGCTGGATGTACTTGCTGATCTCATCGATAACGAGTTTATGGAAATTGGTAGCAGTGCTGTTGTTTTCGATAAGGCTGAGGTTATGCGATGGCTTGCGAGTGATGACCAATCCGAACGTATTGGAACCTCATTCGAAGCACGCCAACTTGCTGAGAACATTATTCTATTAACATATATTAGCACCATTAAAGACACTCCAGTTGCCGAAAGTAAGCAAGCCGTACGGTCTTCAATTTGGCGATTGACAGATGGTCAGTGGCGTATGGTTTTTCATCAAGGTACGCCATTGAAATAAGTATTGCCCAAACATGCGAGCTTACGAGCGGTTAATAAGGAGGATCGGCGATGAATAAAATGACATTAACTATTCGAGCGATCGAGCAAAAGGATTTTTCTGGTTGGAAGGCCCTTTATAAAAAATATCTGGCACATTATAAGACAGACCTCACTGAGGCACAGTTGGCGACCCTTTGGTCGTGGTTTTTTGATACTGAAAAACAAATGTATGGTAACGTTGCTATCCATGAAAATCAGATTATTGGGTTAGTTCATTTTCGTGAATTTTTACGACCTATAAAAGCCGCCGCTGCGATATTCATGGATGATTTGTATGTTGAAAAGGACTACAGGGGCAAAGGAGTTGCACGAAGTTTAATTAAATCCGTGAATGATTATGCTTTAACGAAACACATACCATTGGTTCGTTGGGTAACTGCGCATGATAACCATGATGCGATGAAGTTATATGATAATGTAGCAACCCAAACACAATGGAAAATCTATGATATGGTTGTGACGAAATAGCGTAGTAGAAGGATACGAGCTATGTATTTAATACTTTGGCGTTCAATACGTTATGAAAATCGAATAAAAAAGGTTTTTGAGATGTCACTTTTGTCACAAACGTCACTTTTCAGCTAGGATAAGTCCGTTCTACTTAATACGAGTGTTAATTTCTTATCCATTGTTTTTAATGTACCACTATATTTTATTATTAATGAATTGTATAATTATACAACTCAAACATAATTAAGTATAATGATATGAATTTAATTGAAATTTGGCACTATCATAGACCAGGGCTTGCAAAAATCTATTTGGACACATTGAATGCAGGGTTAGTGACTTCCACGACCATTTTCGCTCCTAGACGCGCAGGGAAAACATCTTTCTTACTAAAAGATCTAACTCCAGCCGCAGAAACCGCGGGTTACACTGTTGTGTATGTCGATCTCTGGCAAACAAAGCTTTCGCCGGGGGTGTCTATTGTTCGTGCTCTTGAACGCGCATTAGAACCGAAAAATGTTGTTGAAAACTTAGTTGCAAAACTCCACACCCCAATTAAAAAACTAAAAGCAAAAGCTGAAATAGCAGGGGCTAAATTAGAGGGCGAAATCGAGCTTGGAGATACAAGCAAGCACATACAGACAGATACTGCTCTAAAAATAGATATCTTGATTGAGACGCTTTGTAAAAAAAAACCGGTATTATTACTCATTGATGAAGCGCAGGAATTAGCAAAAACAAAAGAGCATGAAGCTGTTGCAACAGCGCTGCGCACATCAATCACTAGGAATCAAAAACGTTTACGTGTGGTATTTACCGGATCGTCTAGAACACAGCTAGCACATGTATTTTCAAACTCGAATGCGCCACTGTATTCAACGGGTTCTGCAATAGCTGATTTTCCCCAGTTGGGCCGTGATTTTGTCGAATATATCGGAGAACGATTTAAAGCATCGACAGGCCGTACATTACCAATAGCCTCAGCTTGGCAAGCCTTTGTCACGTTTAAACAACAGCCAGAGCCGTTTCTTGTTGGGATTGTCGATATGGTGCTTAATCCCTCCGTGACATTAGATGAAGCGATGCAGATTGTCACAGAAAAACTTGCACTAACTGAAAATCATGAGGGGGCGTGGGCGGCTCTCGATGCAACACAAAAGGCACTGGTTCGTATGTTGGCACAAGATCCATCATTAAAACCCTTTAGTAAATCTGTGGTTTTAAAACTTCGTACCCTCATTGGTATTGAATCATTAGAGGTTACTCACATTCAACGAGCAATGACCAAGCTTGCAAACGTGGTGTTCAAATCACCTCGTGGCACGTACGAATTTGAAAATGAAGCTTTCGCCCAGTGGGTCAGAACACTTGCCGAATAAATAGCCATAACGACGTTCAGACTCACGTTTAACCATCTGCATTAAGTGAACAATATGCCCCCACGGTAATTGCGAAACAGCCTGTTTCGCAAATTCAATCTTTGGATAAAGTGTTGCAAAACGTCTCATGTGCTCAAGATTTCGTTTGGCAAACCCCTGCATCTCAGGGAACGCCTGCCGCATGTCGTGAGAGAACTGCTCTAAAAAGCCTGAGCCCCATTGATGGCTCTTTTGTTTTTCAATTAGGTCGTTGCCTAGCTCCCAATAGAATTGGATTAATTCACTATTGGCGGCGAGTGCTGCGCGGATCTGGGCTGTTTGTAACCACTCTTTGATCCCGCTCAAAAAATGTTTGTAGTGTTGATCCAAATGTAGTGATTCATTCGTTGTTTTAAGCTCTTTCTTCATGAACATTTCCTTTGTTTACGGGTTGGATTGTTAAAATTTCGGTGGGGAGCTATACATCATTCTATATTATTAAGTATCGAAGGTTCCTCTCCTAAAGGGCCAACTTCAGTACGACCATCTGGGGTAAATAACCAATACCAGTCATAACTACCACCACCACCAATAAAATACCGATGCTGATTTAAAATTAAATCGCCTTTATATTCTCCACGTAAAACGATTTTTAGCGAATTTGCTGGTAAAATATAATGTTGTTGTCCATCAACAATACTAACTGCATGGACTGCTCCTGAGGTTGCCCATGCAGATGTGAGAAAGTACAGAGTCTTACTATCAGGCGAAAAGGTTAACTGGTGAGGAGCAACAATCATTTTTTTAGGTTGTTTGCAGGAAAAATCATTATTTACGAGTAGGCGCTCTTTTTTGTGTTTAATATCTATGATCCAAATTTGTTCGCCATAAGTCGTGGAGGTATTAGCAAAGTCACGGCAGGGTTTCGGAATGATATTTGTCCCTGTTCTGATAAATACGATGCTTTTTTTATTAGGGGATAATATAGGGCTTCGATCATGTTCTGTGTGGGTGAGTTGAGTAGTTGGACGTCCATTTAGTACGTAATAAATATTACCTGCGTTCGCATACACGGTATTTTTTTGCTCGGTAGCACAGGCAGAAGAAGGTATATAGAAAAGGAGAATAAACAATAGCCACATGATTATTTCCCCGATTTTTTTTCAACGAGGTTTCTAAGGCTTGGCTGAAATGAACTATGAGATACAGCTTTGAGATAATGATGTCCTAGACGTGACGTACATACTTCCAGTTCTACTTGGTTCTGTTTGGCTAGTGCAATACAACTTTCCTTGATAATCCAACCGCTTGAATTAAGGTAATAGTCACTAATGCAGCCACTTTTATCTTGACGAACTTTGGTGATCTTATGAATGGGGGCAATGTTTCCTTCTTTATATCCTTCAATACTCTCAATCCCTTGCCATAATTTTTCAAATTCTACCTCGGAGAATGCGTTGATCGCGCGATCATCCTTAACTCCAGTGACTTCATGTAAATATTTTTTATATCTCGCGGTATTATTTTCACTAGGCGGCGCAAAATGATCCATCATTTGGTCGATAGATGCGCTACCATAGGTTGTTTTTAATACATCTAATAACGCTAAATGTCCTGACTCTCTATCTGGGAAAACGGCAAAGTTGAATACAACACCAATTTGACCATGTCTATTGCTAATTTCACCCGGTCGAAGATTGCCAGGATTATTATTTCGCCAAGCCCAGGTTCCACCAAAGTAGCGAAAAGACTCGCCTAATTGATTGGTATAAATAACAGAATGTTTCACACCTGGTTCTGCCTTTATAAATCCCATAATAGAGTAACTCCCTGTATTTTTCTTCGAATTTTAAAATGGGCATTCTGTTGTTGTACTGCAATCACTGAAACAGATGGATCAGCCATACTGCTGTGTCACAGAGTTTTTTCTGTGCTCGATCATACGCTCGCTTGCCTTTTTAGCAATATGAAATTTTCAATTTATTAGTCATTAGAGCTCTTGCATAACCCCACGATTTGATTAGACTTTTTACTTTTTGGCAAGGATGTCGATGGGTAATTCCCCCTAAAAAAAGCAGATATCATCCTGATGGTCTATATTCAAAGTATGTAGCGTTAGTTCATGAAGGAAAAACTTATGGTATTTGCAATTAGCTTAAAATCTAAAGCAAAGTCTCCGCCTGAATCAGCCCTTATGTCTAATTCGGTTTTTGATGATATATTGGGAACTGCGGCGGTGATTATTGCGCCAAGTGCTCAGAGTCAAAGCCATGATGAATCAGCACATGTTGCCGCGGGTGAAGCGAGTAAGGCGTTCACTCAAGATGAGTCAGGAGTTCATGATCGAGTTGCTGATGCTGTTCTATCAGCTCTTGATGCAGTTATGCGCGGCGAGCAAAATATAAAAATTATTGCGGATAGTCAGGGTGCGGTTGAGGCCATCTTGGTTGCAAATGAACTCAAGCGTATTCAAAGGTTATATGCGGAGAATCCGTCACCATCCTTGAAGGAATTGATGAAGATGGATCCTTCAAGTGATTATCGAATGCCAGATGCTTTAATCAACAACTTTGAGACGTTGCATCAAACCTTAATGCGTCAACAAAACCTCCCAACCTTTAAAACTTGTTTAGCTAGTCTTCAATTAGATATTTTTAAAAGTGATTCGTCATTGGATTCTGAACTGGTGCAATTGAATCGGGTGGGGGATCTTAAGAATAGCGCTTCATCGATGATTCAATTACAGGATATGGTCCAACAATCGGATACTCTATTTGAATATTTGAAGTCAAGAAATAATGCAGTACAACCGAAAAATCAAGATAAAAATGCTGAATTGAGTCAAACAGATACTCAATTTTTGATGGTGGTTTTTGATCGGCTCGCACAAGAATTAGCTACAAATTATTTGAAAATTAAAGATGATGATCAAAAGGATCGTGAGGTATTCACTTATCGGCTTTCTTCTTCAATTACAAAATTAGAGGAAGAACATGCTCGACAGAGGAATCGTCTCTTGATGTTTGATGGGGATGTACGGACATTTACAAATAAAGCCATATTAAAAAATAAGTTATCACAGTCGATTAAACAAGGAGTATACACCGTATTTAAGCGTAGAGCCGAGGAATTATCTCATCAGGTTTCATTGCTAGATAACAAAATACCAAAAATTATAGGAAGTGAAGATCAAGCAAAGGAAGCAATTAAGGTTTTGAGTGAATTGGAAACTTTTATTCAAGCGTTGAAATACGCTATAGAAAATGCAGATTTTTCAAAGAATCGTGTAGTTGCTGGTTATGATTCTCTTCTCAAATCTATATGGAATGAGTATAGCGATAAGACCTTTGAGAGCAAGGTCACAATGCGGACTCAGCAAATAGCCGGATATATTCATAAGAACAATCTGACTGACGCAAATGTAAATACTTTACTTAATGAAGTGCCCGATAATTTTAAGAGGCAAGTTATTCAAGCCGTAGATGATATTAAAAAAGGGCTGGATAAAAAAACAAGAGTCAGTAGCGTCAGCGATAATGCGGATCCAAAATCTCACATGCAAACGGTATCCTCAACGATTGGGTCTATGGAATCGATAAGTGATGTTGCTAGCCTGACGGCCTCAGCAACAAGTGTTACAGGGCCTGACGTCGATATAAAAAAAGGGATAGGAATAACAATCGATATCGATGATGTTGCGCCGAGAGAGCAAGACACAAAATTTTATATACAATCATTTAAAGATAAATATAAAGAACTTTGTTCGAAGCAATACTTTAAAATTTTTAGAAAATCTAATATTGATGTTTTAAACCCATTTTTAACGCTTAAAGAAATTACTGAGCATGCCATGGCAAAAGGTAATCGTAGTTTCGAGGTCATGAAATCACTCCAATGGGTTGATAGTAATGGGCAATTAAAAGACAACATATCAACATTAGTCGATTTTGAGACGAGAGGCTTAAACAAATCAAAATCATCGGAATCGAAAAATTCTAATAGTCGTGAAGAAACCCCGCATGAACGTTTTAAAGCGGCAGTGAACGATTTAAGGTCTAAGGCGCCTGGCGAAAAAAAACCAGAAGATATGATTACTCGCCCTCCTGGCAACAACAATCGTTGATCGTTAATACCTTCAGGTATTATCTTCAAAAATAGTGCGTTATTCTATGGATACAGCAATAAGTCTTTTGTAGGATTGTCAGCTAAATACATCATGAAGCTTGAATAGAGAGATCTAAAATGAAAAGAGAGTCACACCTATTTGCCTGTCATAAATTCCTTGAAGAATTGGGAGGTCAAATCTTAGTTTGTTTGGCCAAAGTTGATTTTCGTAGCACATCTGAAATCGAAGTCCTTCGTAATCAGCTAGAAGATTATATAACAACGCTGATATATCATGCCCGATGGGAAGAGGAGTTTATTTTTAATAAATTTTTTACCAAGAATGAAGTTTCATCGCTTTTTGGAGAGCACACCGAGCTTGAGCGTTCTGGAGGAAAAATAATTGAAGCGCTTAAAGTGATTTTGGATTTACCACCGCAATCACGATTATACCAAGGTAAACTGCTCTATTTAGAGTTCAGAAAGTTCTATGCCGTCAATCTTATTCACTTCTATGATGAGGAGACAAGCTTTCTAAGCTTGTTACAAGAAAGGGCAAGCGATGATCAAATCAGGACTATCGACAAACCTATTTATCAGGACATGAACGTCAACGATATTGTACAAATGCTTGAACGGCTCCTTCCGCCAACAAACATTTCCGAAAAGAAAAATATTCTTGATGATTTGAAGTCTTTTAATGCGCTTAATTTTGAAATTGCTCTGCCAAAAATACAAAAGCTTCTTACACCAAATGAAGCTGCGGAAATTTTAAATAAGGCACCCAATACACTTGCGTAAGCGTCGACTCACCAGATGCTTACGTAATTGTTATGGGCGAGCATTTGGCGGTAAAGGTTGTACTGCTGTAGTTTGATCCAAATGAATCATGCTATCGAATTGATACGGTAAATGCGTAAAAAAATAATGGCTAAGACGTTCTGTTTCCGGTCGGTAAATAACGCCTATAGCACGTTGTAATCGCGGCATTTTTAGCCAATGATCCAAGTCCTTATTGCCCGCCAAATGCAAAATAAAATTCTTATATTGCAGTTGATGAAATAATTCTTCATAACTTCCAGTCATGCCAGGGACGATCTTCTTTTGCTGTGCGGGTTCATCCCAATTAGATGCTGCAGTGACAAATCCCTCATAGGTTGAAAAGCCAATGGAGTACGTATCAACATGCTGCTCTCTGACGAGTTGACCAATATTGACCTCACCCCGTTCACCCATTTCAGTGGCGCGGGCATCGCCAACATGTGAGTTATGTGCCCAAATAATGATTTTGGCTGGTTTATTAAATTGGCGCTCTAAGTGATCGGCTAAAACATTTAATGTTTCAGTCATATGGCGGTCACGTATGTTCCAGGACGATATATGGTCATCAAACATGGAACGATAATATGCTTCAGCATTTTTGACCACGCGTGCGTTTTGGGTCGCAAAAAAATACCCCTCATCATGCATGTGCTTGAATGCGAGGTGTTGTAGTGCACAGAGTTCGGCAATGACTTCGTCAATACAGGTTTTTTTGGCGTGGCTACTGGCTAAATAGCCATACATTTGAGGATCTACATTGAGGTGATCAAAACAAGCATAACGATTTTTGGCCTCTATGGCAGCATGGGGATTGGTTTTTTGTAAATACTGAATCACCGCTTGTATCGATGTATTTAAGCTATATAAATCGAGTCCATAAAATCCAATCTTGTTTGCAAATGACATTTTATCATTATAATCACGCAACCATTTAAGAAAGGGCGGTATGGTAGAATTACGCCACATCCAAGTTGGGAAGCGCTTGAATCCCCCCAAGGCATCTTCTAGGTTATCGGGATGATTGTGACCATGGATGTAGCGGTGTATTTGATACGCATCGGGCCAATCGCCTTCAATTGTGACGGCCATAAAGCCTTTTTGCTTGATTAATTGCTCGGTAATCTCAATACGGGTTTGATAAAACTCATGTGTACCATGAGAGGCCTCACCAATCAGGACAAAACGCGCATCGCCAATTTTTTTTAAAAGGGATGTATAGTCTCTTGCTTCTGTGAGGGGTTCGGCAGCATCATTAAGTACCGATATCAGTTTTTGTTGCGTATCCATATTCATAAAAACTCCTTTTCTTAGTTTGATACTAAGATTTTGCTAGGTATTTCACAAACCATGTCGCAGCTAAGCGTGCAACTTCATCGAGCGTTCCGGGTTCTTCAAATAAGTGCGTTGCACCTGGAATAATTTCTAATTGTTTTATACAGTGCATCTTCTCTAGGGCTTCTTGATTTAACCGACACACTACTTCATCGTTGCCTCCTACAATGAATAAGCTTGGGGCCTCGACATGAGTTAATGCATTCCCTGCCATATCGGGTCTACCGCCACGTGATACAACTGCGCGTACAATTTTAGCTGTCTGCGACGCGGCCACAAGAGCTGCGCCGCCGCCAGTACTCGCACCAAAATAACCCAGGGGTAAATGAGCAATACTTCGTTGTTTCAAGCACCACCGAGTCCCATCAAGCAAGCGTTCGGCGAGTAGCGCGATATCAAAACGAAACTCACGAGTATATTTATCAATACTATCTTCATCGGGTGTTAACAAATCAAAGAGAAGGGTAGCTAATCCGACTTGGTTAAGGGCCTTTGCCACATATTGGTTTCTTATACTCAATCGACTACTACCGCTACCATGGGCAAATAGTACTAAACCGCAAGCTTCTTTGGGAATAGTTAATATTCCATCAAGATAAATATCACCGCTGGGTATTCTGATTGCGTGCTCTACTTCGGGCGTCAAATGAGTCATAGTTCACTTTGAAGTTTTAGGTGTTGTTTTTGATGGTGTAAGCATGGCAATGACTTCATCATCGGATGTCTGAGGAAAATTGTCATACCATAAACCTACAGCATAAAAATCAATGGGTTGTAAAGGACAGACCATTTTATCGACTAAAGCTTTCATCTCTTTACAGGTTGAATGTGCCGCCACCGGTACAGCGAGGATAATATGTGCTGGATTGTGGCTCTTCAATGCTTTGATTGCCGCATACATTGTTGCGCCGGTAGCAATACCATCATCAACCAGAATGATGGTCTTATTCAAAAGTATTGGAAAGGGGCGGTTCCCACGATATAAGTGCTCACGTCGTAATAACTCTTTTTGTTCAGCTTGCAGTACCACATCAATGGCGGAATGCTCGATGTTATAGCCATCTACAATTTCTTCATTAAAAATGACAGTTCCACCTGAAGCAATGGCGCCCATTGCCAGTTCTTTATGTCCGGGCGTTCCCAGTTTGCGCACAACAAACACATCAAGCGGGAGACAAAGGGTTTTTGCTATTTCATATGCAACAGGAACGCCACCGCGAGGTAATGCCAATACAATCACATTAGCTTGATTGGCATATTCTTTCAGTTGCTCTGCAAGTACGGTTCCGGCTTGCTTACGATCGATAAATTTTTTCATAGGCGCATCTCACTCTGACTCTGGTTCAGGGGTGGCAATTGGCTCTGGTTCTGGCGTGTCAGGTGAGTTTGGCTCCGAATTATCAGGTAAAGGGGGTAACTCTTGTGGAGGTAGCTTAGGCAACTCTTCTGGAACATCCTGTATTTTTTCCATAGTCATGATACGCTCCAAAAATTCATTTTCATTCTGAATAGGTTAATTATAGACCTAATTATTATAATTAGTAGGTATAGGCTTTAAAGGAGGGAGGTATATGAGCCTGATTTTTGAATCTAAATTAAAATGGCTGATTATTTTTATTTTTTTAGGAGGAACTATGCAGTGTGATGCTCTATCTAATTCGATCATATTGATTGCTGATCCAAGAGTATTAGCAATAGACGTTATCGATAATCAAGAGTCCCTCGTTGACTTGAAAAATCAACAAGCTATTCAATATGGGCCCTCACCTGAAATTCCTAATAATACGGATTACACACGAGTACGAAAAACAATCTATGACAAATTAATCAAAGCACAAGCTTTGCTACCTAAAGGATTGTATTTTTGTTTATACGAAGGTTATCGCAGCTTGTCATTGCAGAAAATAATTTTTGATGCACGCTTTGAAAAACTTAAAAAATTACATCCTCAGTGGACACATGAGCAACTTTTTACTGAAACAACTAAATTAGTCTCTCCGGTAGTGAATTTAGATGGATCGAAAAATGTGCCACCCCATTCAACTGGCGGCGCAGTGGATGTTTATTTGATCAACGATAAAGGACAGCCTGTTGATATGGGTATGCATCCTAAAGATTGGATAAATGACCATGATGGCGCGCTTTCTTTAACGGCATCTACAGTCATTTCGTCAGAAGCACAAAAAAATAGACAGATCATGAATCAAGCATTATCTGCAGTCGGTTTTGTAAACTATCCTACAGAATATTGGCATTGGTCTTATGGGGATCGTTATTGGGCGTATCACAAGAAGCAATCTCATGCTATCTATGGCTCAATAAGTAGTTTAATTAATAGAGACTAAGTGTCCATCTAAAATGATCAGCGTGACGGGGGGTTGATATTGTCCTGTTTGATAGATCCAAATTTGGGGTTTACTTTTACCTTGGACCGGAACATTAATATAGGTGGTATTTGTAATGGTCGGACTACCGCACGCACCTAAGACTTTAGCCATTGGATCACCGGTACTGATATTTACGCCACCACAAATCGAAAATGCATTGGAATCTGCACCATTAATTTTGATCGAATGGACTTCGTCATTAATAATATCTACTTGTAGTTGGGTTCCCCCACCTGTATTGGGTGCATTAAAAGGTTGATATTCACCATAGTTACTTGCACCGCCCGGGATGGCCCATACACCATAAAAAGCGGTGGCTTGACCCTGATTATTGAAATATAACTGTTTAACAGGGACTTTTTGCATGACGGGTTTATTTGAGTCTTGTTGACTAATTGGCATGCCACAGGCAGCAATGACTTCATCGGTAGTCATACCTGGCTTAATGAAACCTGAATGTTGAGGGCAATAAAACGAATCTTGGGAGGCAAACGCCATTGCGGACAATCCATTTAGGAAGAGTATCTTCAAAAAAGGTTTCAGCATATTCATGATCGCATCCTTTGCGGTGAGCTTAATACTTCTATTATAGATCAGATTTGTTATTTTTTAATTCGTTGGCCAAAAATACCTTGCCCGATTCGCAGCATGGTGGCCCCGGCGCGAATAGCCGCTTCGAAATCGTCGCTCATTCCCATGGATAGTGTGTCCAGAGATGAGTCCAGCTGTTCATTCACCTCTTTTAATAACGCGGCCAACCGACAAAAACTAATATAAGCCTCATTTTCATTGTACCGAGGTTCGGGGATACTCATCAATCCTTTTAAATTCAATCTTGAATCAGATTGAATTTGTTTCGTCAAAGCAATTGTTTCTGCTACAGATACGCCTGATTTACTGGGCTCATGGTCAAGATTAACTTGAATGCATATTTTCAGGGGGGGGCGTTGCGCGGGTCGATGTTGCGCTAACAATAATGCAATTTTATGGCGGTCAACACTATGAACCCAATCAAAATGCATTGCGATATCACGCGCTTTATTGCTTTGAATCGGCCCGATAAAATGCCAAGTGATGTCCAGGTGGGCGAGGGCCTGAATTTTATTTTGCGCCTCTTGCCAATAACTCTCGGCAAAATCACGAAGCCCTGCTTCATAGGCCTCTAATATGGCTTGAATGGATTGTCCTTTACTGACGGCGATAAGTTGAATGTCGCGCGGATTGCGTCCGGATTTTTCAGCAGTAAGTTGGATGGTTTGCTGAATATGCTGAATGCGATCCGCGATTGACATGATTGACTAAGCCGTTTTTTGTAGTTGAATTAACTCCGCAATGCCTGTTTCTGCCAGACTCAGCATCGCATTCAGCTGTTCACGTGTGAAATGACTTTCCTCTCCGGTCCCTTGTACTTCTATAAAATGACCTTGCTCATTCATCACGACGTTCATATCTGTTTCAGCTAGTACGTCTTCAGCATAGTCAAGATCAAGTACAGGTTGACCTCGATAGATCCCAGTTGAGACAGCCGCAATATAGTTAAATGCCGGCATTTTGCGAATTTTATCGCGGGATACCATCCATTGAATGGTATCGTGCAGTGCAACACAAGCACCGGTGATAGCTGCAGTGCGTGTTCCACCATCTGCTTGAATAACATCGCAATCTATCGTGAGGGTGTTTTCGCCGATAGTTTTTAAGTCAATACATCCGCGCAATGCACGTCCGATGAGCCGTTGAATCTCTAGTGTACGACCACCTTGTTTACCTCTACTGGCTTCGCGATCGGTGCGAGAATGGGTTGCTCGAGGTAACATGCCATACTCTGCCGTGATCCAACCTTGTCCTTTTCCTTTTAAAAAGCGTGGAACGCCTTCAATGACAGATACGGTACAGAGTACGCGTGTTTGCCCAAATTCGATGAGCACCGATCCTTCTGCATATTGGGTATATTGACGGGTAATTTTAATGGGGCGGAGTTGATTGGCTTCACGTTTGCTTGGTCGCATGATTTTCCTTGGTTTAACCCCAATTCGAGGGGTGGTCTAATTTCTGTGATTGCAATGGGGCATGAGTATACTGTTTTTTTTATCATGCAGTAAATGAAATTATTGTTTTATTTTCTGCCAATGTAGGCTATATTTCGAAATTTGAAAGAAGGGTTCTGCTTCAATGACTAATGTTCATTTGGGAAATGTATTTATTGTTGCCGCACCATCAGGTGGTGGTAAAACGAGCCTTGTAAAAAAGTTGATTAAAACCTTAGATGATATAGAGGTTTCAGTATCACATACAACGCGACAACCGCGCCCACTCGAAAAGCATGGGGTTGATTATTTTTTTGTGAGTGATGCGGCGTTTATGGCGATGGTTGAGCATCATGACTTTGTTGAGTACGCGACAGTGTTTGATCATTTTTATGGTACTTCTGTTTCGCAAATTAATGATCGATTAAAAGCAGGCATCGATGTGGTTCTAGATATTGATTGGCAAGGTGCTCAACAAATTCGACGTGTTTTCCCTCATGCAGTCAGTATTTTTATTGTTCCGCCATCATTAAAGGTTCTGAAAGAGCGCTTGATGAGTCGCGGTCAAGATGATCCTAGCGTTATTGATTATCGGATGGAGCGTGCGCGGGAAGAATTGCGTCATTATGATGAGTTTGATTATTTGATTGTGAATGATCACTTTGAACGGGCTTTAACCGACTTGCGATCGATAGTGATTGCTGATCGAACTACCTTGGCTCGACAGTCAAAAAGGGCGCAGCAAGTACTTAAACTTCTTTTTAAAGCGCCTTAGATCACACTTTTTATGTAATTTATGATATATTAATCAGTTGCGGTTTTATAAAATATTGAATGTTGGAGGCTTGTAGATGGCACGCGTTACTGTTGAAGATTGTTTAGAGCACGTTGAAAATCGTTTCGAATTGGTCATGGTCGCATCAAAGCGAGCCAGACAATTGGCCGTTCAAGGTTATCAGCCATTGGTTGATTGGGAAAATGATAAGCCAACCGTTGTTGCATTGCGTGAAATTGCGGAAGGTTTAATAAAGCCAGATATTTGGATCGAAGATTAAATCGTAATGTGAGGATGATTCAGCATATAAATAATGTTCAGGTTGGATGCAAGTAGTCACAATCTATTTTGCACTTGCTCCTCAGGGCTGTTAAGTTGTGCTGCATGATCCCACGGCGCAATGGGAGCGCTCAGTGAATTATTTTAAAGAGCTAGCAGAAGAACTAAAAAGCTACCTCGAACCCGCACAAATCGAAAAGTGTTATCAGGCCTATTTGCTTGCGGAAAAAGCTCATCATGGGCAAATGCGCCGCTCAGGGGAGCCCTACATAACGCATCCAGTTGGAGCGGCACTTATTTTGGCGCGAATGCGTCTGGATGCCCCCACAATTATGGCGACACTGCTTCACGATGTTGTGGAAGATACTGCGGTGAGTCAAGCTGAGTTGACTGAGCAATTTGGTGAGGAAATTACAGCGCTGGTCGATGGTGTCACTAAACTCACCAAAATCAAATTTGAATCTCGAGCTGAAGCACAAGCTGAAAATTTCCGAAAAATGGTCATGGCGATGGTTAAAGACATTCGCGTCATCATCGTTAAACTAGCCGACCGTTATCATAATATGCGAACTTTAGGCGTCATGCCGTCCGTTAAGCGTCGGCGCATTGCCATTGAAACCCTAGAAATTTACGCGCCAATTGCTAATCGGCTCGGTATGCATCGTATGTATACAGGTCTCGAGGATTTGGGTTTTCAAGCACTTTATCCGATGCGGCATCGTATTATTAAAGCTGCTGTAGAAAAAGCCCGAGGCAATCGGCGTGAATTAACCCAAAAAATAGAACACGATTTGCAACAAGCTCTTAAAAAGCTCGATATACCCTACCAAAATATTTTCGGTCGTCAAAAACATTTATACGGTATTTATCGCAAAATGCGTTTAAAAAAAGCCTCTTTTGCTGAAATCAATGATGTCTTTGCTTTTCGAGTCAATACTAAAGATATCGATTCGTGTTATCGTGTGCTTGGCGCGCTTCATCAAATTTATAAACCAGTCCCGCAGCGTTTCAAAGACTATATTGGCATTCCTAAAGCCAATGGTTACCAATCGTTACATACTACGTTGTTTGGTCCTTTTGGTGTTCCCTTGGAAGTGCAAATTCGCACGCACGATATGGAAAAAGTTGCTGAAAATGGCGTGGCAGCGCATTGGATTTATAAATCTGAAGGCCTGGAAGTCAATGAAGCACAATTGCGTGCGCGGGAGTGGGTGCAGCGCTTGTTGGAAATGCAGCACAGTACTGGCAGCTCATTGGAGTTTATCGAAAATGTTAAAATTGATTTATTCCCCGATGAGGTGTACGTATTTACGCCGAAAGGACATATTTTAGAATTACCGAAAGGGGCAACGCCAGTTGATTTTGCCTATACGGTGCATTCGGATGTTGGAAATCATTGTATTGCCGCCAAAATTAATCGCCGTTTAGTGCCCTTGAGTTTGCCCTTAAGTAACGGCCAAACGATAGAAATTATTACCTCGACAAGTGCGCACCCTAATCCTGCATGGCTTAACTTTGTTTTGACAGGAAAGGCTAGAAGTAATATTCGACACTTTTTGAAAAATCAGCAACATAATGAATCGGTTTCCTTGGGGCAACGCTTATTGGAGCAGTCATTAACAGAAATGGGTAGTGATTTTTCAAGAGTACCGCCAGAGACCTTGGAAGTGGTGTTGCATGATTTGAATTATCAGTCGGTGGAAGAATTACTTTATGCCATTGGGGTCGGTAATGAAATGGCCATGTTAATTGCTAAGCGGTTTACTTATGCTCAAGATGGCACCGATCTAGATAAAACAATCGATGCAAAAACAAAGCCCTTGGTCATCAAGGGGACCGAGGGGATGGTTGTTCATTTTGCGGATTGTTGTCAGCCTATTCCCGGAGACAAAATTGTCGGACGTTTTCAACAAGGTCGAGGTATTATTGTTCATACGACCGATTGTGTGCAGGTTAATCAACATCGAGATGCAGCGCAGCAACTTATTGCACTACGTTGGGACGATCATGTTGAGGGAGACTTCTGGGTTGATGTGACAGTCGAGGTTATCAATGAGCGCGGCGTTTTAGCTTCATTAGCGACAGCCATTGCTGAGGCGGAGTCCAATATTGGTAATATCAACGTTGATCCCCGAGACGGAAAGCACAGCACAGTCACTTTTTCATTAAGTGTTCACGATCGCAAACACTTGGCACGGGTGATGAGAAAATTACGCTCTATCAAAGTCGTGATGCGTTTGTACCGAAAGGGGCTTTAGGGCGCGGCTTAACAGTCTACATCCCTTTATTAGGAGATATTCATGAGAGTTATACATACACCCCTAGCGCCAGCAGCGATTGGCACCTATAGCCAAGCCATCGCGGTTGGAAATACCGTTTACTTATCAGGACAAATTCCTCTTGATCCGCAAACTATGCAATTGTGTAGTGATGATATTCGCGCGCAAATAGAGCAGGTTTTACTTAATTTATCTGCAGTGTGTGAAGCAAGTGGCGGCAGTCTTCGTCATATCGTTAAACTGAATGTATTTTTGACAGATCTCGCCCATTTTCCGCTGATTAATGAAGCCATGACACGTTATTTTAGTGATCCTTACCCTGCGCGTGCGGCGATTGGGGTATCGGCATTGCCGCGTGGGTCATTGGTTGAAATGGATGGTGTGATGGTTTTGCCCGATGAAAAAGGATAACTCATGGTTTTGAATATTATTTTATTACTGATTCTTCCTGCCATAGTTGTTTTTTTTATTGATGAAATTGGTGCGACGATAAAAAAATACGGATCAATACCGGTTTTAGCGTTGTGTATTCCTTTATTAATTGCATCCAGTTTAATCCTGCATTTTTATATGTATTTTTTTCTTGGTTTATTAGCGATTAATCATTTTTTTGTTAAAATTGTGCATGGTGTTGTTCATTTTTTACCAAAATATCCTGTCATGAAGTCGATTGCTGAAGTTTGTATCTTATGGATCTTGACGGTATTGCCTTCGTGGATTTTAGAAGCGTGGAGCTTGCGGCAACGATATGAACCGTTTCCTTATTCTAAAATGATTAGCGTAATAATTTGGATTATCTTAAGTTGTTTAGTGGTTGTTTTAAATTGAAAAAACAAGATTTTTATTTTGATTTACCCCAAGAGTTGATTGCGCAATATCCTCTTCCCAATCGAGCTGACTCCCGTTTACTGCTATATCGACGAGATACGGGCCATACTGCACATTATACTTTTCGTGATTTGCCTTCTTTAATAGAGCCGGGTGATTTATTGGTCATGAATAATACGCGGGTGATTCAAGCGCGTTTTTATGGGACTAAATCCACAGGTGGTCAAGTTGAATTTTTGGTTGAACGGGTACTCGATGATTTATGTTTTCTCGCCCATATTAAAACCAGTAAAGCCTTAAAACCCGGGGCGGTCGTTACTTTGGCACAGTCATGGACGGTTGAGATGATTGAACGGCGTGATGATTTGTTTGTTTGTCGCGCCAGTGGGCCTGTGGAGCAAATGTTGGATGAGGTTGGACATATTCCCTTACCTCCTTATATTCAGCGAAATGATGAGCTAGCTGATAAAGAACGCTATCAAACTATTTATGCGAAACATAAAGGCTCTGTGGCAGCACCAACGGCGGGATTACATTTTGATCAGTCCATTTTTGATGAGTTAACCCGCCACGGGGTTCGCATCGCTTATACAACGTTACATGTCGGTGCCGGTACTTTTCGTCCCGTTCGTTGTGAAAATATTCTTGATCATCAAATGCATCATGAGCGATTTCACATCACGCAAGAATTAGTTGATGCCGTCAATGAGACGCGTGCCATGGGCAAACGTGTTATCGCTGTTGGAACGACCGCATTGCGAAGTCTTGAGAGTGCCATTGTGGATGGTGCGCTACAGGTTGGTGAGCGAGAAACGAATATTTTTATATTCCCTGGGTATTCTTTTAAGGTGTGTGACGGTTTAATTACAAATTTCCATTTACCTGAGTCAACGCTCTTGATGTTAGTTTCTGCGTTGATTGGATATCCCGAGACAATGGCTTTGTATCAAGAAGGGATATCGCATGCATACCGTTTTTTTAGTTATGGCGATGCTTGTTTATTATTATAGGTTAAATGATTGCATGGAATCACTAAATAAAATAAGTAGGCAGGTTTCTTTTTCCCCTTTATTAACCAGTCAAGCAGGTGTTTGTTTGACCATGGATAATTGGCATGAAATTGGGGTTCAAGCAGGTATTTTTTCATTAGAAGCATTAATGACTAAGCCAGGCATTGAGGTTTTGAAATCGTTCCGCGATTTACGTCATTACACGGGATGGGAAGGAAAAATCATTCTTTATGTTGGTCTCAAACCAAAATCCAGTACTGGAGATTATGTGATTCGCTCTCCTTATGATGGTGGACGAATTACTCTGACGCAGGCCGGATTGCTGGATTTAATTCAACATTTACAAGCGGATAAAATTATTGGGCTTCATGACGACCATCAATCAGCGACAGATTTTGTTTCAGAGCATGACAAACCTGCGGTTGATGCTTTTCAAGGCGTTATTTATGAGTCGCCCAGCCTATTACGACAAGCCTCGTTAAAGCAAATCGCTTCTTATTCCTTATTAGAGCCACGTAACGCAATAGACTTTTCATCTTTGGCGCAGGATTGTGCCTGTCCGACTTGTCAAGGCGGCGCGACGCGCGCCTATCTTCATCATTTATTGCAACATACCCCCTTGTTAGCACAACGACTTTTAATCATGCACAATGTGTTTTTTGTTATGAACCATACAAACGCCAACTGAGTAAGCCTAATTGACTCATTGTCATCGCTCGATCTTTGCAATGCGCGAGGGGAGCAAGTGTTGTGAAGTGAATTTGTAAGAATTCGGAGGCTACCCGTTTAGAGGAAAGGGTAAGACGCCAATGATGCGGATTATATCTGTGTTGTTGGCGTGTGATGGTTTGACATGGTTCGACGCCAAGATCTTCAATACAATATTTCACGCTAATTTGTTTGTTTTTTACGGCGCAATTCACATGGGTTTTCAAGTATTGAATAGCCTCATTTGGATGAGGACTTCCTTTTATTTGGCATGCCTGGAGCCATTCATCGGGTGAGTGCCGCATAATATGCTGCGCAACTTCCTCCATGGCTTGCCGCCTCTCTTGACGTTGAATGAGTTGATTGCTGGATTGTTGATGGAGCCACAACAACTCCAGTTGCATTAAAATTAACATGCTCATGATACTCGATATGAGCAAGGTCATGATGAGAATAGCACCGGACTCGCTTCCAAATAACTTTCCTCTATTGTCCCTTCGCCCTGGCCACCCGGCGGCTGTGGTGTTGCTAGTCATGCGCGAACCCTTGCACTGATAGACCATTCATTATGCTGAGCGTTTATGAATTTGATATGAATAAGTGGGTGCTCCTCGAATGAGTTAAGCGATAGCTCTATTTTTTTGATAGATCGGCTTAATGCTTCAGGATGTTTGATTTGGTAATAGAATATCGGTTGCCCTTGTGCATTATTCTGAAGATAAAAGCGTTCATTTAACCATTTGCCAATATAAATGGGTTGCGTATAGGGATATTGTAATAATCCCTGGAAGGTAATATACCATTGTTGCTGTACCCGCCTGATTTGCTGAACTTTGAGCGTTTCTGCATGAAAACAATCAGCAAGTAAAATCATATCGTCTCGTTTTAAGGATAAATCCTCTGTCAGCATAAGCTCATTTGATGAGGGAGGCGCGGCTACAGTAGTAAATGCTTCACTCATCCGTGTCACCTGAAGGCCTTGTTTATTGCCTTGAATCAGTTCAATAGGAGGGAATGCTGGCGTCATGATGAGGTTTTGGGTGGAGGCGCAAGGTGTAAACCCCGCTTGTTGAACACTGGTTATAAGGAGATCGCTGATTAACAATCGGTCATTGAGATCGGTTAAACGAGTGAGTGAGGTTTGTGTATAGTGTGATGTTGTTAAATGATGTCGCCCGATAATTATCAGTAGACATGAACCTAAAAATAATCCAATCATCCATTCAATAAGACTCAATCCGCTCTGTCGTTTCATGGTGTTTCTTCATGCCACGTATACTTTTTTTCAAATGTCCTGGATTGAATGAACCATTGATTAATGCGCTTTTCAACATGAGTGATGTGACGCTGAATTTGATATTGCTCATTTAAAAAGCCAAATAAGATGGTGGAGATGATAAAAAGGGAGATAAGTATTTCTATGAAAGAATTGCCATTTTTGAAGCGTGTGGGAATGGATTGAGTTATATCGTTGTGTTGGTTGGTCATGATCCGTTTCCATTGGATAATTTGCGACGAATAGGTTACTTTGAAATAGTTTGCCCTACAAGAGATCTAGTCAATTTAAATGGAGTTGGAATGGATATGGACTCATCTTTGCCTTCAGCATATGAAGTAACGACCCATCCTGGGATTCAATCCTTAAAGCCCTATGTTCCTGGTAAAGCGATTGAAGAGTTGGCTCGTGAACAAGGCCTAACCGATATTATCAAACTAGCTAGCAACGAAAATCCCTTGGGATGTAGTCCTTTGGCTAAAAAGGCGTTAGATCAGATGACAGTTCATCAGTTAGCTTTATATCCTTCCCCGCTGAATCACCCTTTGTATGATAAGTTGGCCGCTCAGCTCGGTATCGATCGACGACATGTAATCTTATCTAATGGTTCGGATTTTCTTTTTTGGTATTTGTTAACGGTCTTGGCTCTTGGGCAAGATAAATGTATGGTGACGCATCAATTCGCTTTTAGTACTTACGCTATTCAGGCACAAACCTTGGGGATTCCTTTTATTACGATCCCGGTCGATAAAAATTATGGTATTGATATCGATGCGATGCTCATGACTTGTCAGAAACACGCCGTTGCAGTGGTGTTTATTGCCAATCCAAATAATCCGACTGGCGTATTGACGTCCAAAGCGGATATCTTAAGATTATTAGAGGGGCTGCCTAGAACGACCGTGTTAGTGTTGGATGAGGCATATCATGAGTACGCTTATCCTCAAGGAGATTCATACTCACTTGAGTTGCAGCGGCGATTTCCCAATTTAGTCCTGACGCGTACATTTTCAAAAATATATGGCCTAGCCGGATTACGCTTAGGTTATGCCATTGCAGATCCAGCGATTATCGAGCTATTGTTACGCGTACAGTTACCTTTTACAGTGAACCAACCAGCGCTGGTTGCCGCTTATGCCGCTCTTGATGATTTTGCATTTCTTGAGCGCACGATTGTGTTAAATCGTATGGGACTAGCACAGATGCGAGAGGGCCTGGATACCTTGGGTGTAAATTATTTCTCCTCACATACTAATTTTTTGACGATTGATTGTGGTCGAAGTAGTATTCCGGTTTATGAACAATTATTATCACAAGGTATTATTGTTCGTCCATTGATTCCCTATGGATTGATGAGCCATTTGCGAGTTACGATAGGGACCGAAGCGCAAAATGAAAGATTTTTAAAACAATTTAAACGCATAATTCAAGATTAATAGGAGCCATTGCATGAGCGATTTAAAACAAAAACACTGTGAGTCTTGTGAGGGTATTGGTGAGGCCTTAACAGAAAAACAAATTCGTAATTTAATGCCCCAATTGGATAAACAATGGCTTTGTGATGCAGCACATCAGCAAATTCGTCGAGAATTCCGATTTGATAATTTTTATGAGACCATGGCTTTTGTCAATGCACTGGCTTGGATCGCGCATCATGAAAATCATCATCCTGATTTAGAGGTGGGTTACAATTATTGCCACGTTACTTTCATGACGCATGCTTTGAAAGGGCTATCATTGAATGATTTTATATGTGCAGCTAAGATTGACGCAATGATTCTTGGTTAGTACAAAGTTGTACAAGTACAGCAATTGACGGGTTCTATCCGACCCAATTCAACGGTAGGTTGGGCCAAGGCCGCAACTTACCGCATCAAGGACAAAATCCATGGAGCCTTTTAACTAGGGGCGATCATCGAGCTCTTTGCGTGCGGTTGGCATAAAATCTTTACGATCCAGGCCCATGACAACTGCGAGCGCACCAGCGACGTAAATGGATGAGTAAGTTCCTACAACAATACCGATAATCAATGCGAGTGCAAAGCCACGAATTGTCTCGCCGCCATAAAGAAATAGGGCAACCACCACAAATAATGTTAACAAGGACGTCATGATAGTTCGTGATAATGTTTGGTTGATGGAAACATTCATGATTTCTAGAGGGGTTGATCGCCTAATTTTAATAAAGTTTTCACGAACTCGGTCAAACACTACAATCGTATCATTCAGTGAGTAACCGATGACGGCCAGCAAACCCGCTAAGGCTTTTAAATCAAACTCCACATGAAAAATAGCAAATACACCAAGAATGAGAACGGGATCATGAATGAGTGCGACGGCCGAACTGACGGCTAAGCGAAACTCAAATCGAAATGCGATGTAAATCATCGTAGCTAATAAAGCAACAATGATTGCTAATGCGCCTTTAGTCGCTAATTCTGCGCCGACTTGAGGTCCTACAAAATCAACGCGCTGCTTAGTGGCCCCGGGCAATGCCCCCATTACTTTAGTGACAATTTCGTTTTGATCTAATGATTGTCGCGGCGCTAGACTAATTAATACATCTTTAGAAGTACCGTAGCTGACAACCTGAGCTTCTTTGAAGCCTATGCGATAAAGATTTTCACGGATCTGCTGTAAATTAGTGGGTTGCTCATAGCTTATTTCAATTTGGGTACCCCCTGTGAAATCAAGGCCCCAATTTAATCCATTGATGATGAGTGCCGCAATAGATGTGATAAAAATCAAAATAGAGCAAGCAGCTGTCCAGCGCCGTGCCCCCATGAAATCAATGGCTGAGTTTGGATTAAAAAATTCCATATAGTGTTCACCTTTTAATAATGATCAGGATCAAGAATATATTTCTTGCGTACAAAAGCTAGGTTCTGTTGAGTAGAATTGTAAACAGCCCCTAAATTCCAATAGAAAGTTTCTTAACCTGCCGACCACCATAATAGCCATTGACCATGGCCCGTGTAAAAGTCACGCTGGTTAACATCGAAGTTAAGAGCCCAATACATAAAATAATCGCAAATCCTCGAATAGGTCCGGTACCAATAGCGAATAAAATAATACCAACAATCATCGTTGTGACGTTCGCATCTAGAATGGTCGAAAAAGCACGATCATATCCAGCATAAAGTGCCGCTTGCGGAGAAAGTCCATGGCGTAACTCCTCACGAATTCGCTCATAAATAAGCACATTGGCATCAACCGCCATCCCAACTGTCAGTACGAATCCAGCGATACCGGGTAAGGTCAATGTGGCCCCCATGAGGGATAGAACCGCACTGAGTAATAGCAGATTGAGAAACAAGCCAATGTTGGCGATAAGGCCGAAAAGACGGTAATAGATGAGCATTAAAACTAATATGAGTCCCATACCGACTTCTAAAGATACCAATCCGCGATGAATGTTTTCTTTACCCAGAGATGGGCCGACGGTACGCTCCTCTACTGGATAGATCACGGCTGGCAGAGCACCTGCACGAAGTAATAAGGCAAGATTAGTCGCTTCTTTTGTGTCAGATAATCCCGTAATTTGAAAGTTGTTTCCTAGTGCATTCTGAATGACCGGCGCGCTAATTACACGCTCTTCTTTGTGCGAGATATGTGTTTGTACACCATTGACCTCTTGGATACTGGCTTTGGTTTCAACGAAGACTATTGCCATTCGATGGCCGATATTATCTCGAGTGGTTTTGATAAACAAACTTTCTCCACCACCACCTAACTGAATTTGCACTGCTGGCGATGCTGATTGTTGATCAAAACTAGAAGTTGCACTCGTGATAGCTTCACCACTTAGCACGACTTGGCGTTTTAATAAAATAGGTTGTCCATCCATGTTGTACAATTTGCTATCGACAGGTATCGCGCCCGTTTGTTTTGCAATAACTGGATCACGCCCTTGATCGACCATGTGAAACTCAAGTGTTGCAGTGCCCCCTAAAATTTGCCTGGCACGAACCGCATCTTGGATACCTGGTAAATCTACAGCGATTCGAGTCGCACCTTGTTGTTGAACAACCGCCTCACCAATCCCTAACTCATTGACGCGATTACGCAAAATACTCATGGTTTGTTCAACGGTGTTTTGACGAATGTTGTTTAATTCGCTGGGTGATAACATGATATTGATGTGTTGATTTTTAGGGAACTGCTTGATATCTGTCCCGGGGTAGTTGTTTTTTATGGCATTATATCCGCCAAGAAGAGCCTCAGGTGTTCGGAATCGAATTTCAATACCATTACTGGGTAGATAGCGAATACCCGCATAACGAACGCTCGCCTCGCGTAAATCTTGACCGATGTTTTTCATCAGCCCTTCATTACGACGTTTTACAACGCTCTCAACATCGACTTCGAGCAGGAAATGGACGCCACCACGTAAATCAAGCCCTTGCTTCATGGGCTCGGCCCCAATGCGACTTAACCAAGAGGGGGTCGCTGGCAGCAAATTTAATGCAATCGTATAGCCATTGCCTAGCTCTTTTTTGATGATGTCCCGTGCTAACAGTTGCGTATCTGTTGAGCTAAAACGAATCTCAAGGCCATTATGGCTGTCATCAACCCGGCGGTATGGAAGTTTTGCGGTGCTTAGGATTTCAGTCACACGTTGACTAAGCTGTTGGGTATCAATCGGTTTATCTGAGGAGATTTGAACAGCGGGATCTTCACTATATAAATTGGGTATAGCATAAATAAAACCCAATATTGCAATGAGGATTAGTGTTATATTTTTCCATAGAGGGTATCTGTTTTGCATATCCTGTCCTGAGCTGACTATCATGCATCATCAAAGATGATAAAGAGGCGCGATAGTCGATTAATCGGATTGTTGATTGCACCAGTCATCCCGAGCGCTGGTGGGGATCCCCTAAATAATACATTGATACTTATTGTAGAAGATTTCTCGTCGCAGGCTTCTCGGGATGACGATTGAGCAGTTTCGATCTTATAAAGATTTCATGGTGCCTTTAGGTAATACAGCAGTCACGGCATTTCGCTGTAAATGAATTTCCAAATTATCGTTCAAGCTGAGTTTGATAAATTGATCATTAACATCGATGATTTTGCCGAGCAGTCCGCCAGTTGTGATAATTTCATCACCCTTTTTAAGCTGACTAACGAGATCACGATGATCTTTTGCCCGCTTATTCTGAGGACGAATGAGCATAAAATAAAACATAATAAAAATAGCGACGATCATGACAAGTGAAAATGTACTGTCCGGCTGTCCCATTTGTGGGGCACTGGCCGTTAAAGATGATGCAGCCATTGCATTGCTTATTAAAAAACTCATAGGTTTCTCCTCAAAAATTCGTGTTATCTCAGCAATTGAGCAACGGTTGACATCATAGCGAGAATTTGTGATGACGTAAATGGCGAGGCTGAATTTAGGGCAGGGTTGTCACATTAAAATTTAAAAACGGTGGCTGGATCTTGGCTCAGCAATTGCTTCGCCTTTTCGCAACGCAACGACGGCCTAAAGTTAGCTTTATTCGCATGATCAAAATCATTTTTATTCTGCCCGATGGGGACATTTCTAAATTGCCGCTACAACACACATTCAAGTGTTGCGCAAAAAAAGGATAAAGTTTAAAATTATCAAACAATATTTAGTTAGGTGAAAAAATGGAAACGGTCGTGAAGGTCATATTTAGCTCCGAGAGTCAAAGGCTGCAACATCTTCAAGCTGAGGAATATAAAGATTTTTGTTTGGTGGTGAGGACAGGTCAGCTTGCGATGATGCAACGTCTCATCGATTTGGCTCCTCCTGATAAAATAAAATTCATGCTTCGAGCTGGTTTTTTCACAGCTGTCGAAAATGGACAGATGGCTGCTGTAGAGCGTATCCTTGAGCTGGCCCATCCAGATGACATTGAAAACACACTGAATGCAACGCATCACGATGTTATTGATAGAGTGGCTGTAAAATATCCTGATATGGTCAATCGACTGCTTGAATTGGCATGTGTATTTGCCTATGCCGCAATTCGGGAACAAAAATATGCTGTTAAATATATTTATCCTTTCGTGACAACAAAATTAGCTGCCTTAAGGGCCAAGAAAGAACAGGTATTACAGGAGCATCCTCAAGGCGTTTTCAATGCGATTGAACCGGCAGAAGCTAAGTTATATTTTAAAATTCTTGAGCATCTGATTCGACGGAATCAAGATTCATCTATTGATGATATTCGTTTTCTATTGAGTATTCCTGCGATGAAAAACCTTGCACAAACGGGCGTGGATCCCAAAGCTCCCAATGAGCTGTTGCTGATCGCATTACATATAGGGAATATTGAGGCATTTAAAATTCTGATTGAGGATGTGACATGCTTGAATCTCACTAAGCTGCTGCTTGCCCTGAGATCACTTGATTGGATTGCAGCATTGTTTGCTCTCATCCCATCCAGTGTGAATGCATTGAATTTGAGTCGCAATATTTTATATCGGCTCCCGATCGATCCAATGTTCTGTTTGCAGCATTCATTGCCTCATGTGCGAACCATTTATGTATCGTATAATGAAATTTTACGTATGCCAGATATTAATCGGCTTGAGTTTAAGCAACTCTTTCCTCAACTTCAGAATACGATTCTACTCGATGATGAGGATAATCCTTTAGGACGGTTAAAGTCAGGTTCTCCTGTTGAAATGTCTAATAATCCAATTGCAAAAGCCAATTTGGCGAAAAATCTTGGCTTTCCAGCGGAAGTCCCTTCGCTACAAAGCCAAGCGGTATTCTTCATCAAGCAAAAGCAGATTAGTCCTGATGGACTAGCCGATGGTTTAAAAAATATCGTGCTGATGTCAGCGTAACATTATGATTTAGAGATAATTTTTTGGCGGCTCATTCAATATAGCCAAAAGAAAAAAAATTTACCGATAACCGATCAATTAGCATACCAACAAGGCAGCCTGTTTTTGTTGATTTTGTTTTAAAGTAGAGGCGAACTACTGGTAGCTAAAGCCAAGGAGTAGTTCACCTACCGGGTAGCGTATTCGCCAATAACCTTATCAAAAGAAACGAGTAACTTAATTTTTTCTAATTTATTTTTAAGACTGGCTTTCTTTTCTTCCAAATCATAATCCGCCTGTAACCCCAACCAAAAGCCCTCAGACGTTCCTAATGCGCGGGATAATCTTAAGTCAGTATCCGCAGTAACCGATCGTTTACCGTGAACAATTTCATTAATACGTCGAGGCGATACACCAATATCAGTTCCTAGCTTATTCTGACTAATATTCATTGGAAGCAAAAATTCTTCAAGTAAAATTTCACCTGGGTGGATGTTTTTTAGTTTCATCATTTTTCACTCCTAATGGTAGTCAACTATTTCAACGTCAATTACAATGCCTTCTTGCCAAACAAAACATATGCGCCATTGATCGTTTATTTTAATACTGTGTTGCCCTAAGCGATCACCCATTAATTTTTCTAAATGGTTGCTTGGTGGGATTCTTAAATCATCTAGTACTCTTGCGTTATTTAACATCCTCAATTTTCTTCTGGCACGTTGTTGAATATTTTGGGGAAATTTACAAGACACCGTGCCATCAAATATTTTTCTTGTTTCTTTACACCGAAAATTATTAATCATGCTGCCACGTCATTTGTATCATCATTACCCAGATTATAACGCATGACGTTATATAACGCAATGCGTTATAAAGTAATGATAAAGTAATTAATCACGCAACACACCCTAGCCGAGGGTTTAAAAAATATCGTACTGATGTCATAAACCCTGGGTACGCTTGGGAAGCTTTGGTTTAACGTAATTGTCCATCTTACTCATGGATTATAGCGTTTTAAGGGACAGTTCTGGTGCTTCAGGGGATATTTTTCCACTTTTTAAATTCACTTGGCCTAATTTTGAAGCGTGCAATATTATCCTCATGAAGATTTACTATTTCTGTTTCAATCAGTTGAATCAGCTGAATGGTATCGGATTCTGGAATCTTGAGTTTTTTGATTAATCGATTGAGTTCGTGAGTTAATTGATTTTCTGCTACTGATTCAACAATGATCCTGTGTATTAATTCTTGAATTATAGTTCGGTATTTTAACTTAAATAAATTCGGTTCACCCATAGCTTGCTGTAGTGCGGAGTATTTTTGAGACGAGCGTTTATAAGCCCATACATACAGATCACGTAAAAGACTGACATTATTTTTTTCATAAACACCGAGTAGCGACTTCATATAATCTTGTTGATTCACATCGACAAATGAAAGTGGTTTTAAATTTTTTTTAATTAATGGAATATTTGATGTTAGTCGCGCGGTTCTCTTATTTACATCCTCAAATGCTTGTAGATATGATAAATGAACGAGTGAGAAAAAAGATTGCTCAAAAGGATCCTGAATAAGATTCATTTTTTTGATAAAAATATCGAAGCACTCTTTTAATACGTGGGGATTTTCAAGCGGAAGGTACGTTGTACCTGAAATTCCAACGGCAATCTGCCTTATGCGTCCTGAAGCACCTGAATCACCTAGAAGGTTGTTGGATAGAAGTGCGTGAATGCTGCAAATTTCATGAGAGCTGGTTTTTTGTTCGTTGGCAGATTCAATAATATACTCTAGTGCATCTTTATGATTTAAGATCATCTGTGCCTCAGCAGCATCTTTTCCGACCGCATTTTCACCCAGCTCAATGAGTCTTTTGGTTTCTAAGAGAGAATAGGTGTTTCCTTCAAGACGACTTGAGTTCCAAGAAAGGTCGATGAGCAGTCTATTTAAGATTGCTCGGGCATAGGTTCCTGCGGGTCGAATAACAGACTCAACCTTTCCTATTGTGAATAATTCCTCTCGTAGGGAGGTGCTCAAATATGCGGATTGGTTTGGAATATAGGATTTTAAAAAATCCTGATTATATCCAACGGGATCTCTATAATGAACCGATTTTGAAATGTACTGTAGAAGCTTAATAGAAGTTTCAGAAAGAAAAATGTCTTTAAACGAATTTTCATCCATAGTCATCGGTAAACTTTTAATTGGATTTTTACGACAATAAGTACGTGCTCGCGCAGCGCCTTGTGCTTCAATATGCTCTTGATTAATTAGACTGACCAGCGCTCGTTGAATAGCACGTCGGTTTTTAGGTAATGAAGTTAATAATCCTGCTTCTTTTGCAATTTGTTGGAGACTAATAGTATCTGTTTTTTCAAGAAGCATTAAGATAAGTTGCTCAATGGCCACTTTTTTAACCGTCATAATACCCTCTCTATTGATATATTGCGACAAAAATATGTCGCAATACTGCCGTTTATAGGGTAATGGTAACATATATTTTGTCGCAATACTCGGTATTGCGACAAAATGATAGGGCTTTGTAAAAAATAGGAGGCCCACATCGTGAGCAGTAATTTATTTTTTTAACAGCACATAAATAGCGCCAGTTCCGCCATGTTTGGGTAAGGCACTATGTAGCGCTAAAACCTCCGGAATCTGTTTAAGCCAATGGTAAACTAAATTTTTAAGCACAGGGGCCTCATGATGGAGGCCACCTTTACCATGAATAATCAATACACATCGATGGCCACGGTTGATTTTTTCGGATAAAAAATTTAATAAGACCTCTTGTGCTTGGTCACTTTTGTAGCCATGTAAATCTAGGCGTGCTTCCCAAGGCGTTTCGTTCGTTTTTAAGCGGTGAAGATCTTTGGATTGGGTCCCTGGCTGTTTGAAGGATAAAATAGTTTCACTATCCACCGCTTCATGGTAATGACTAGATAAACAAAGCGTTTGAAAGTTTTTTTGAGGTTTTTGCGCTGCTGTTTTTAGAGCATGACGATGTTTTTTCACAATCGGTGGCGGATTAGGTGGCGGCGTATCTAATCGGGCGCCGTTATTTTTTAATGGCTTTACATCTGCCATGAGGCGACGAAACAATTGTTTTTCTTCATCGGTCAATGCGTTATCATCCATTATTTAAATTCATCAGTAAGATCATGCGCCCGGTTCGGGATTGCGGGTGAGCGGTTACATTTATCATGATATGATTCCCGGTGGATCTTCCAGTATAAACACAGATAAGGTTGGTGTACAAAATGTCTTATTCCGTTTGGCAAAAAGCAACCAGTGAATTAATCACCATTCTTGATTTTTGGCGTTATGGCATCAGCAAAGCGATAGAAAAAAATTTGTATTATGGTCATGGCACCGATAATGCGCAAGATGATATTTGGTCTTTAATCTCAGGGACATTGCAGTTGCCCTATACATTAGATCCAATGTTTTTACAGGCACGGTTAACTGCAGAAGAAAAAGAAAAATTAATGCTGCGTTTGTTGGCAAGAATAGAACAACGAATTCCCGTGCCCTATCTCGTTCAATCGGCACAATTTTGTGATTTAACTTTTTATGTTGATGAGCGCGTATTGATTCCGCGTTCACCTATCGCCGAGTTGATTCAACAGCAATTTGAGCCTTGGATTGATCCTGGGTCTGTACATCGAGTATTAGACTTGTGTACAGGTAGCGCCTGTATCGCCATCGCGTGTTGTTATGCTTTTCCAGATGCTGTTGTCGATGCCGTTGATATTTCGCGCGATGCCTTAGATGTTGCGGAAATGAACCGGCAAAGTCACGGGCTTGAGGGAACGCTCGAATTGATTCAATCGGATTGTTGGGACAATGTACCATTGGTTCAATATGATATTATTGTGTCAAATCCTCCTTATGTTGGCGATGAGGAAATGAAAACGCTGCCGGAAGAATATCGCCATGAGCCTGATTTAGCATTACGAACAGCAAATAATGGTCTATGGATCGTTGATAAAATTTTGAAAAAAGCCCACGATTATTTGACCGATAATGGGATTTTAGTCGTTGAGGTGGGTAATTCGGATGAAGCATTGAGCTTGGCTTATCCCGACCTGCCTTTTTTATGGCTTGAGTTTGAGCATGGCGGGCATGGCGTATTTTTATTAACTAAAGCGCAACTAAGGTGTGTTGACAATTCTACTATCTTGGGCGAAGCAAGCTGATTTTCTAGCGAATTGTTAACACACCCTAGCTGAAATTGGATCAAATTTATGAGCGGCAATACGATTGGTAAGTTGTTTAAAGTAACAACTTTTGGTGAAAGTCATGGCAAAGCATTAGGCTGTGTTGTCGATGGATGTCCTGCAGGTATGGCATTGGATGAGGCCGCGATCCAACCTTTTCTTGATCGTCGACGTCCTGGTCAGTCCCAATATACGACGCAGCGTCGTGAGTCCGATCGTGTGGAAATACTATCTGGCGTTTTTGAAGGGTTAACAACCGGTGCGCCTATTGCCATGTTGATTCAAAATGAGGATCAACGTTCGCGAGATTATGAAGCGATTAAAGACTTATTTCGTCCCGGCCATGCAGATTTTACTTATTTTCATAAATATGGTCATCGTGATTATCGTGGTGGGGGGCGCTCATCAGCACGAGAAACCGTGGCGCGAGTTGCTGCTGGCGCGATAGCGCGGCTTTATTTACAGGAACATCTTCAGCTCGAAATTATGGGTTATTTATCTCAAATTGGGTCGATTCAGCTTGATTTTGTGGATGAGCAGGCTATTTTAAACAACCCATTTTTTTGTCCGAATTCAGATCAAGTTGAAGCCATTGGTGCATATATCGACGAACTGCGTCGTCAAGGCGACTCGATTGGTGCTCGGGTCACTGTTGAGGCTCGCAATGTACCGATTGGTTTGGGTGAGCCCGTATTCGACAAACTAGATGCTACGTTAGCTTATGCCATGATGTCTATTAATGCGGTGAAGGGTGTTGAAATCGGCGATGGCTTTGCGGCGGTGACACAATATGGCAGTGAGCATCGTGATGAAATGAACGCGCAAGGGTTTTTAAGTAACCATGCAGGCGGGGTATTGGGGGGAATTTCAACAGGACAGCCTTTAAGGGTTCATCTTGCATTGAAGCCCACTTCTAGTATTATCAAACCAGGTAAAACCATTACCACCTCGGGTGAAGAAACTGTCGTGGTGACGAAAGGACGTCATGATCCGTGTGTAGGGATCCGTGCGGTTCCTATTGCAGAGGCAATGATGGCGTTGGTGATTATGGATCATTATTTGTATATTAAGGGGACATCATGAGTCGTGCATTAAATATTGCCATTGTAGGCGCAACGGGGGCAGTGGGTGAAACAATGCTGACTGTGTTGCAAGAGCGTGAGTTTCCAGTTAACGAATTAACATTATTGGCTAGCGAACGTTCTGTGGGTAAAACCATGGTCTTTCGTAACAAAGCTTATACCGTGCAAAACCTCGCGGATTTTGATTTTAGCCATATTGATATTGCTCTTTTCTCTGCAGGCGGGAGTGTATCAAAGCAGTATGCTCCTATAGCAGTAGCTGCTGGTGCAGTCGTTATTGATAATACCTCTTGTTTTCGTTATGACGATGATATCCCGTTAATCGTGCCGGAAGTGAATGCGCATCGTATTCATGAATATGAAAACCGAGGAATTATTGCTAATCCAAATTGCTCAACCATTCAAATGGTAGTTGCCTTAAAGCCTATACATGATGAAGTAGGGATTAATCGAATTAATGTTGTCACCTATCAAGCTGTTTCAGGTACCGGGAAAAAAGCTGTCAGTGAATTGATCGAGCAAGTAGGACAACTGTTAAATGGAAAGACGATTAAGCCAGTTGTCTATCCTCAGCAAATTGCCTTTAATGTCCTGCCTCATATTGATGAATTTCAAGAAAATGGCTATACCCGAGAAGAAATGAAAATGGTCTGGGAAACCAAAAAAATCATGGAAGATGAAACGATTCAAGTTAATCCGACGGCAGTTCGGGTTCCCGTTTTATATGGCCATTCTGAAGCCGTAAATATCGAGATGAAAGCACCATTATCTGCGGACGAAGCGCGTAATTTATTGCGTAGTTCACCAGGTATCATCGTTGTAGATAATCCGGCAAAGCTCGAATACCCAACGCCATTTAAGCATGCTATAGGTCATGATGAGGTGTTTGTTGGTCGGATCCGTGAGGATATTTCGCATCCATGTGGACTTAATTTATGGATTGTTGCCGATAATATTCGAAAAGGCGCAGCAACCAACGCTGTTCAGATAGCCGAAATTTTGCAGCGTGATTACTTATAGTTTATAATAAAGTTACAATGAGCAAAAAATCTAGACTAAGCTATCTGAATCCTCTGACCCTTCTGATGGGTCGAAGTCGACCGCCTAAATCACCTCATGATACAGGCGGTGGACGTGTTCGAAAACCTCCCAAAACTAAACGTACCGGTTCTTACTTGCCTGATGAAACCAAAAAAATGGATCGTCATCAGCGTGAGTTAGAGCAAGAGGGGCATCGTCGACACTTTAAACGTTCCGTACATGCAAGAGAGCACAATCTTGAAGACGTCCATGCTCCTGAGGGAGAATTGCAGAACGATATAAAGCAGCATCCTTGGTTAGAGGCGCAGCGATTTGATGGTATAGATCCCAACGTGAACCCCGTCCCTGCGCTGAATACAACTGCACGTACAGAATATGATAATGCGGTTCGAGAGCAGCAATTAGAAATGCAGTTGCGGTTAGGACTGGCGCCCAAAATGAGTACCGCACCCAAACCCCAAACTCCGTAGTTATTCGAGGAAACAATGACTATTGCAAATGATATTATTAATGGACATATGCCGGACTTCGATCTTTATGTACGTCAAGGGGCTTCGTTAGATGATATCGATGAGTATGGATTTACACCAATTATAGAAGGTATTATTACGCGCCAACCATTGGTTGTTGAAGCACTCATTATCCGTGGTGCTGATGTGAATAAACCGGATGTGACAGGGCGCAGTGCTTTACATTGGGCCGTAGATAATGCTGATATTACCGTCATGCGCTTGTTACTTAAAAATGGCGCGAATCCGAATGCTTATACCACCGCAGGGCTTTCTGTCCTCGTTTATCCTTTATTGCGCTCACAGAATGAAATCAAGCATCTATTATACCAATATGGTGCAAAGCTCGATTTTGCAATGGATTTTATTCAAGGTAAGTTATTAGGGCACCGATTTGAGTTGACGGGTGATGTGGATATTGTTAATGCTCAAGGTGAGTTTATTGAGCTAGATTATGAGGGATTTATACTCGAGTTTTCAGTTGCAATGATTTATGACTCATTTCGTCGATTTACCAGTAGTTATTCTACACGTGCCTGGCGGCCGTATTTTCCGAGCATGCACATGGTGATGGACGCAATGCATGTTGCCGCTGAACTATTGAAATTACAAAATGTTCCCCTTTTACAAGACAACGATATCAAACGACTCCAAAAGTTAATTCAAGCCCCGATGCTGGTGTTGCCTGCAGCGAGCCGCGGACATGCTATTTGTTTTGTTCGCTATCAACAGTGGTGGGCTAAAATTGACCGAGGCGAAAATAGCTTACAAGAAGGTAGTGTTAATATTTATCAAATTACACGGCCAGAAGTTTTTAACGTGTCATTTTTACGAGATTTTTTATATAAAAAGCAAAGTCGCCAATACTTTCATGAGCAAATTAATCAGCAATTAGGTTTGGTGCCGGTAGTCAAGCTGCCTATTTCCTCTCAAGTATCTGGAAACTGTTCATGGGCAAATGTACAAGCTGTATTACCTGTTGGATATGCATTACAAGAGCTGGCTTCTGTTGGGTTGAGTGAGTTTTCATCAGATTTAGCCATTAAGCTTTATGATGCATGGGTTGATTGGGATCAAGATCGCGCTATTGATGAATGTATTCATCGCTTTTATTTGGCCGATCCCGTTCGAAAGGCTAGTCTTGCATCTATGTTGGCTCGTGTACTTTTTCAAACATGTGATGCTTCGATTCCAGAGCATGTTGGTCGAGCTGAAAAAATGCTCACTATTCTTACCTTGCCCCAATATTATTATATCTTACAAAGCTATTTAGATATTTATTGTGTAAAAAAACTTACACGTCATGGTAATAATTTGCTTAAATTATTAGATGATTGTGGGGTTAATCCGAATATTGATATTACGCCTATAGCGACTGGATTGAAGGATAAAAAATAAATCCCCGCTTTCGCAGGGATAGACATATAAACGGTAACGATATCTCAGGGTTGAGCCTTTTTTGGCCTAACGGCAAAAATTAAGCTATTCCGCAGAGGTGTCCGATGCGGTTGTCGGCTTAGGTTGCTGTGCTTCGGTTGCTGCTGGACGCTCTTTTCGTTTGTCTTGGGCGTTTGCAGGCGCTCGATTACCATTTGCATGAGTACGTTTAGTACTATTCGCTTGCCCTTGCCCTTGCCCTTGTCCCTGTGTACGTTGTCCTTGATTTCCAGACGTGTTTCTTCGACGAGTTGTTGGCGAAGGAGAAGTGCCTGTCGGCGTCGCTGCTGGCGGAGATGATGCCTCGGTGTTTGCAGGAGGGGCTGAGGTTGATGCGCCGGAAGTGTTACTGGCATGGGCTGTATTAGCTTGGGGATGTGTATTGTTGCCCTGTGACTGTGTGCGCTGGTGATGATGTTGTCCGCCACGGCGACGACGTGAGTTGTTTCTTGAAGCGTGTTGTCCTGAGTTTGACTCGTGAGTTGAATGTCGTTGTCCTGATGACCCTGTTGTGGGTTTATGGTGGACTTCATTCGCCTGAGGACTTGAGCTTGTTTTTGAGCTATTGTTTACGCCCATTAATTGACGCCACAATCGTTTCAGCAGGTTGGTTGTTCCTGATTGCAATGATTTGCTCGAGGAGAAGGCCTTGACTGCAGGCTCATTGCGCGGCTCTAATGCTTGATCTGCACGAATCAGTACGGGTTCCGGCTGTTGGATTAAATCGTAGCTGGGTTTTTTATGCCGACCGGATGCTTGATCTTCTTTGATTCGTGTAATCGTATACTGTGGAGATTGCATGTATGGGTTCGCAATAATCAGTACTTGAACCCCGTGACGCTTTTCGATATTCAGAAGATAATCCCGTTTTTCATTCATGAGGAATGTTGCCATTTCAACAGGAAGTTGAACTTGAATTTCGGCTGTTTTATCCTTGATGGCCTCTTCTTCAATAAGTCTGGCAATAGATAGACTTTGAGATTGTATATTTCTAACGGTTCCACGTCCTTCGCAGCGCGGACATGTTTCTTGCGCATGTTCACCAAGTGATAACCGTAAGCGTTGACGGGACATTTCAAGCAAACCAAATCGAGAAATCCGACCAATTTGAATGCGTGCACGGTCGGCCTTTAATGCCTCTTTAAGACAATTTTCGACTTCACGTTGATTACGCGTTGAGTTCATATCTATGAAGTCAATAACAACTAGCCCACCTAGGTCGCGTAATCGTAATTGGCGGGCAATTTCGTTGGCGGCTTCAAGGTTAGTGTTGAATGCAGTTGTTTCGATATCAGAACCGCTGGTTGCTTTAGCCGAGTTAATATCAATAGAGACTAAGGCTTCTGTACGGTCGATAACTAATGCGCCACCCGAGGGGAGCGCGACTTCTCTTTGGTAAGCTGTTTCAATTTGGCTTTCAACCTGATAATAACTAAAGAGAGGAATATTGCTGTTGTACAGTTTAAGATTGGGTAAAAAATCGGGCTTAACCTGTTCGATATATTGTTTTGCTTTAATATAAGAAACATGTTCATCAATGATAATTTCGCCGACTGACTTGCGTAAATTATCACGAATTGAGCGGAGAATAACATCGCCTTCTTGATGAATTAGGCACGGCGCTAATTGAGTTTGATAGGCTTGTTTAATGGCGGTCCATTGATTAACTAACATGTCTAGGTCGACCTGAAGTTCCTCGGTATTTTTGCCGACACCTGCAGTTCGAATAATTAAGCCCATGTCCTCAGGTAAGGTGAGCGCGCCGAGCGTTTCTTTCAGTTCATCGCGTTCATCGCCTTCAATTCGGCGAGAAATACCGCCTGAGCTTGGATTGTTAGGCATCAAAACCAAATAGCATCCAGCGAGCGTAATGAATGTCGTTAATGCTGCACCCTTATTACCACGCTCTTCTTTATCAACTTGGATAAGGAGCTCTTGGCCTTCTCGTATCAGGGATGTAATGGGAAGTTTTTCATCAGGGTAATCAGCGGGGTTTTTTAATAAATATTCAGTGGCAATTTCTTTTAAAGGTAAAAAACCTTGTCGTTTAGCACCAAACTCAACGAATACAGCATCTAGACTAGGCTCGCGGCGGGTTACTAGGGCTTTATATATGTTTCCCTTTTTTTTGACATCTGAAGAGGCATCAATATCTAAATCATAAAGAAAATTATCTTTCACAAGTGCGACACGAATTTCTTCTGTTTGTGTCGCATTAATTAGCATTCTTTCCATACAAACCTCAATTTGGGGTAGCGACTCAGCGTCTTGGGCTGAGAGGTTACGATTTAAGCGCATCTTTGACCAAATAAGGCAACTAATACATCTTGCTTGATGAGTACAGATTTTTACGCAAAGTTCCGTCTGTAAACGAAGGACATCTTTAGTGACCATGATATGGTCGCTAAACTAGGGTGTTAGTGCGCTGTGAATCTTTATTTTCACTTTGAAAGTAAGGGCTCACAGGCCCTGATCGTGATTAATAACACACGAAATGTCGATACGTTGCGCAGGTATCTGAAAATATTATTAACAAGTCTCAAGCCAGTTATTTTAAGCTAGAATTGTTTTTAACTGGGTTAAGCTTAGAATAGGAAGCTGTTTTACTCCCAATCCCTATTGTAGCAAGTGTTCGCCTTATTTAAGTCATCCGAAGTTTAGGTGCTTAGGTGCTATCGACCTTTTCACTCTATTGGCGTGAGCCCCTTGATTTTCTGTGCTTCGCTGCTCGTTGACAATCCTGTCAATTCTGCTGTGATGTCCTAAAATCAAGAGGCTGAGATTCAAGAAAGCGAAATGTTGTCAGCTCCAAATACTTCGGTAAGCGCAATTTTTTAAAAGTGTAGTCAATTAAATAAACGACTACGCAATCTTTTTAGTTAATTATTCGTTATAATCCGACCATGAAAAGCATAACTTTTCACGATTAGCAAGTATAACAAGAAATTACAAGCAAGCCAAATAGGTTTTCAATGAACGACGTACAATATATTCAGGTTAAGAGTGAAGAGGCCGGACAACGGTTAGATAATTTTTTAATTCGTATTCTTAAGGGAGTACCTAAAAGCCATATTTATCGGATTATTCGAAGTGGCGAGGTGCGTATTAATAAAAAGCGAGCTAAAGCTTCAACGCGGTTGGTTGCAGAAGATTTAGTTCGTTTACCGCCGGTAAGACTATCAGACGTAAAAGTCGTGAAGGTGAGTGATTCCTTCGAGCAACGCTTGCGAGATTGTATTATTTACGAAGATGATGTTTTACTTGTGTTAAATAAGCCCGCAGGGATCGCTGTGCATGGAGGCAGTGGTGTATCACTTGGGGTCATCGAAGCGTTAAGGAAGGTTCGTACTGATTTAAGTTACATTGAATTAGTGCACCGACTCGATCGAGATACTTCGGGCTGTTTATTGCTGGCAAAAAAGCGCTCTTTTTTGCGTGCAGTACAGGCGCTATTAGAGACCCGGGATGTTAAAAAAACATATTGGGCTATTCTTGAAGGTCGCTGGGAGGGGCCAGAGCGGCAACGCGTCGATGTGCCATTGTTGAAAAATACATTAAAGTCTGGTGAGCGGGTAGTGCGCGTGACAGAGGCAGGTAAGTCTTCCCAAACAGCTTTTTATCTACTAAAAAACTATCAGGGCGCTTGTTGGGTAGAGGCATCTCCGGAAACGGGGCGAACGCATCAAATTCGAGTGCATAGTGCACATATTGGTCATCCCATTGTCGGAGATGAAAAGTATGGTTTAAAACATAATTCTATTGCGGTTAATTTTGCAATTAAAAAGCGACTTTATTTGCATGCAAGAGCAATTCAATTTAACTTAAATGGAAAGCATTATACTTTTGAAGCGAAGTTAGACGATCAATTTCAAAAAACTATTGATGATTTAGGGTTATTAAATGCGTAAGCAAGGTTATTCTCTGGTTATTTTTGATTGGGAAGGGACTTTAGGGGATACTGTTGGTCAGACATTAATTCGTTTGGCCAACGAGGTGGAGCAGCCAATGTCTAGTACAGACGTTGGAGCCCATGATTATCTTATCCGTTACCTAAGTCAGTCGGCTCGTGCTTGTTTTCCACATTGGTCTGACGAGCAGATTGAGCATTTTTGTGATATGAAGCTGTCAGCCCATAAAGTCTCTCCTGCTGATGCGAGTCTATTTCCCAATGCTAAACGTTTGTTAAAGAATCTCAGAAGAGCGGGACTAGAGTTAGCTATTGCCACAAATAAAGGACAGCAGTCATTGCAATGTGCATTGCAGCGGGCGGGAATACAAGACCTCATTACGGTGACTAGATCCGCGGGACAGACTCAGCCTAAGCCATGCCCACAAATGCTTGAAGAAATCTTAACGGAATTGGCTTTTACAGCAGATGATGCGCTAATGGTGGGTGATTCCGTATCGGATATGGAAATGGCTCGTCAAATAGGGATGGTCTGTGTGGGTATTGATTTTTATCACCAAAATACAGCTGCGTTATTGACCGCTGGAGCTGAAGAGGTTTTTGATAATTATCAAGATCTTGCGAACTATTTAAATTTACCGATCGATAACTAGAGTGTAAATGGAAGTAAACTAAGGAGTTTAAGGAAATGGGCATTTTTGGCGGACTACCAAATATATTAACGTTATTACGTATTTTATTGATACCTATTTTTATTTTGGTATTTTACCTTCCATTTTCGTGGGCTCATTGGGTTGCAGCGCTTATTTTTGCATTAGCTAGTTTTACTGATTGGTTGGATGGCTATTTAGCTCGAAGGTTAGGTCAAACTTCTCCGTTTGGAGAATTTTTAGATCCAGTAGCTGATAAACTCTTGGTTGCAGCCACGTTGTTGTTGCTGGTTGGCGCAAGCGATATTAATTATATTACCTTACCGGCTATCGTTATTGTTGGACGCGAGATTGTTATTTCTGGATTGCGGGAGTGGATGGCAGAAATCGGTAAGCGTGCTAGCGTGACAGTGAGTTATATTGGTAAAGTAAAAACAACCGTTCAAATGATCGCATTATTTATATTAATTATGTATACACCTGATCAGTCGATATGGGGTGTTTTAGGCTTTATTTTGTTATATGCTGCCGCAATTTTGACAATATGGTCTATGATTATCTATCTTGTTATTGCGTGGCCTGAGTTAACAAAAAGAAGGGCATGAAAAAACGTTCTGAATCAGTTGACAGGGATGAATTTTTAGGTAGAATGCCAAACCATATAGACGTTAAAGCGCTTTAGCAGTTTATAACATGAGTACGATGCGGCGGGAATAGCTCAGTGGTAGAGCACAACCTTGCCAAGGTTGGGGTCGCGAGTTCGAGCCTCGTTTCCCGCTCCAAATTAAGCGACAGTGTAGTCGCTTTTTTTTTCTCTATTTTGTAGAGTTTGAGGTAGTACCCAATTTAGGCTGTGTGGCAGAGTGGTCATGCAGCGGCCTGCAAAGCCGTGTACGCCGGTTCGATTCCGGCCTCAGCCTCCACGATTATGCCCAGGTGGCGAAACAGGTAGACGCAAGGGACTTAAAATCCCTCGGTGGTAACACCATGCCGGTTCGATTCCGGCCCTGGGCACCAATTTCAAAATTTCCTCTGAATGGCTATTATGGCAAAATTACACGACATTCCTGTGGTAGTCGAAAGCGGTATGAAATACACTACATCAGACGGCGTTACTGCAATCAAAGATGGCGTAAAAACCGTTGACCAACCCATAGAGCGACTCCCTAAGCCAAAATGGTTGCGTGTTGTCAATCAAACTTCTGCTGCTTATCAAAAAGTTAAACAAGAAGTCGATAAACATCGACTGGCTACTGTTTGTGAAGAAGCTAAATGTCCAAACATTGGTGAATGTTGGTCTCACGGCACAGCGACAATTATGCTAATGGGGGCGGTGTGCACCCGGGCTTGTCGATTTTGTGCTGTTGACACAGGCAACCCACATGGCTGGCTTGATGTGAAAGAGCCTGAAAATGCCGCCAATACCGTTGCGTTAATGAATTTAGATTATGTAGTATTAACGTCCGTGAATCGAGATGATTTACCCGATGGTGGTGCTAAACACTACGCTGAGGCAATTAGGCAAATTAAAATACGTAGCCCCAGAACTAAAATTGAAGCTTTAACACCGGATTTTCAGGGCGTGGAGGCCGATGTTGCTTGCCTTTTAGATAGTGGTTTGGATGTTTTTGCGCAAAATGTTGAAACCGTTGAGCGCTTAACTCATCCTGTTCGTGATAATCGTGCAGGTTATTGGCAAACAATCCAGGTTCTTGATTTTGCGAAACGCTATCGACCAGATGTTTTAACAAAGACAAGTCTTATGTTAGGGCTAGGCGAGACCGAGGCTGAAATTATTGCAACGATGGATGATCTGCGTGCGCATCATGTGGATATTCTCACCTTAGGCCAATACTTGCAGCCAACTAAAAATCATTTACCTGTAGTTCAATATATAACACCCGAAAAATTTCTGGAATATAGAGAGATCGGGCTAGCTAAAGGGTTTTATGAGGTAGCCTCAGGGCCTTTAGTGCGTTCAAGCTATCGAGCAGACCGCGTCTTTAAACGCGATAATTTAGGTTTGCAGGTTAATGATTAGGGGATAATCAGCTTGTTTCGACTAAGATAGATGAACTGCCATCACATCCTATTTTTTAGCAAGAATAATATCGATAACATGGGTGTCTTCGTATGGAAAGGTAAAAATTTTGCTAAATAAACGTTTCATTCGATTGATTAAAAAACTCTTAGGTAGCATACGCACCGCCACACTATTCAGAAACCATGTTCCCTCAATGCCAAATAATGCTAAATCATCAATTGTTTCAAGTGTAATTGGAATTTCTATACGTTGATGATCGACAATTTCAAAATGATGCGATTTGAATGCATTAAATAGCTCTTCTTGATCATTTGCAACGGTGGTGTTTTTTACCATGGCTTTATAGTAGTGGCCAATAATATTGCTGAGCATAGTATTTTCAGCAATAAACTCGGCTAAATGTTGTTGCGCCAGTGGAAATGATTCGTAGGTTGTTGTAATAAAAGAAAAATATCCATTTGCCTTGGTTAGCGTGGCGGCTTCGTTAAAGAGTGCGTCGATGGGTATATATGCATTGATAAAATGAGCTATCGTTAAGTCTTGACTATGCGGGGGTAAAAATCGATTCGCATCGGCAGCACTTGTTTCAATGGCTTTAAATGATAATTTCTCTTGTCCACGCTCGAGCATTTTGTGAGAGATATCAATGCCGGTGTAATGTGCATTTGGCATGTGCGCTTGGAGCTTGTTGAGAAAGGAAGCATCACCAACACCTAAATCAAGTACATTATAGCGCGGTTGTACACCAATGTTCGCTTTTTTGATTTGATTTAAAGCGACATCATGGCTCCGTGAAATGGATCCAAATTGATCTGCGGTATCGTAATGATCGGCGATTTCATTATACATGGCCTTTAAGGACATGCAGCTAACCTAAGTTCATGGAACGTTCATCCAGTATATCGAGATCTGATGGGAAAGAACATCATTTTGTGATGAGTTAATCAGATGTGTTATTCTTCCTGTTTAATGATTGTGATGGGGATTCTATTGTCTATTCGAATTCTAGGTATTGAGTCATCGTGTGATGAAACAGGTGTTGCAATTTATGACTCCGAGCAGGGACTTGTTGCAGATGCCTTACATTCACAAATTGAGATCCACCAACAATATGGCGGTGTGGTACCTGAATTAGCTTCGCGTGACCACATTAATTATTTAGTGCCATTAGTTGAACAATGCCTTAATCAGGCTTCTCTCCTTAAACAAGACATTGATGCTGTGGCTTATACCGCTGGTCCAGGATTGATAGGTGCATTGTTGACAGGAGCCTGCTTTGCTAAAAGTCTTGCGTTGAGTTTAGGTAAGCCCGCGATAGCGGTTCATCATTTAGAGGCTCATTTATTAGCGGCTCAGTTAGAAAACCCTCAACTCGGTTTTCCTTTTTTGGCGTTGCTCGTATCAGGGGGGCACACCCAATTGATGAAGGTTGATGGATTAGGGGCTTATGAAATGCTTGGTGAGACTTTAGATGATGCTGCAGGAGAAGCTTTTGATAAAACCGCAAAATTAATGGGGCTACCCTATCCGGGTGGTTCAGTTTTAGCTCAATTAGCTGATGAGTGTCCTAGCACAGCACATAAATTATTTCCCAAATTTCCACGACCAATGATCGACAGGCCTGGACTTGATTTTAGTTTTAGTGGGTTAAAAACACATGCATTAAATACATGGATTAAAAGTAAGCAAGACGATCTCGCCCGTTCGGCAATTGCTTATGCATTTCAACAAGCGGTCATAGAGACATTATTGATCAAATGTCAACGAGCCATCGACCAAACAGGCATTACACGATGGGTTGTGGCGGGGGGCGTTGGTGCAAACCGACAATTGCGCGCTGCATTGATTCATAAAATGGCTGCTTATGGTGGACAAATTTATTTTCCGCGACCAGCATTTTGTACGGATAATGGGGCTATGGTTGCATACGCAGGGTGGTTACGTTTCCAGGCGGGTTACATTGATGAGGGATTCGATATTACGGTTAAAGCACGATGGCCTTTGTAAAAAAACCACGACATCATCTCTAGTTTTGCGCGGGATGATGTCATGGGGGAGCTGGATGATGTTTATGCTTTTGCTTTTTTAGTTGTTTTATTAGCAACGGTTTTTTTAGCTGCTTTTTTGACGGGTTTTTTAGTCTTTTCTACGGCTGGTTTAGCAGCCGCCTTTGTCGTTGCTTTTTTAACGGGTTTTTTGCTGGTTTTTTTGGCGACACTTTTTGTTGCTGCAACTGTGGCTGGTTTCTTAGTTGATTTTTTAACTGCTTTTTTTGCTGTTTTCTTCGGTTCGCTCACAGCCTCTGTGCCATCGGCATGAATAAGTTGATTGGTAATATCAGTAATATCATGACGACGAAACTTGATTTTACTCTCTTTCCCATCCATCAACCGGCTGATATTCTCACGATGTTGGTAAAGAATAAAGATAGCTACGATTGCTAGGGGTGGGAATGAGTCTAAATTTTTGGTCATTATAATAGAAAGGAAGGGCGCTAATGTCATGGTAATGATTGAGGCGAAAGATGAGTAACCTGAAAAATTAGCAATCAGTAACCACGCACCAACAGAGACAACCCCGAGGAAGAAATGTAGCCCTAACAGACCGCCAATAGCCGTTGCAACCCCTTTGCCCCCTTTAAAATCAAAAAATAACGGGAACATATGCCCAAGTACTGCCGCAAGACAAGTGCAGCTTGCAATGAGGTAATTGTCTGTGATGAGATTAGCTAAAACAACGGGTATAAATCCCTTTAGCATATCGGCTAACAACACAATGGTTGCGTATTTTTTGCCGGAGAGTCGCAACACGTTAGTTGCACCAGGATTCTTAGAGCCAGCTGTACGTGGATCAGGTAAATCAAAAATGCGGCTCACAATGACAGCAGAGCATACAGATCCCAGTAAATAACCTGCTGCTATAAAAAGAATAAAGAAAATTGCGCTAATCATAGTGCCTCCTGCGTAAATGATAGGGTACGTCTAAATCTATTTTATTCATGAATTACATTTAAAAACAAGCATTGCAAATCGTTCGTAAAGCGTCGACCTAGATCAGTAACTTGCCAATCGTGCTTGTTGAGTTTAATAAAATCTTTTTGTACAGCTTCTATAATCATAGGTCTTAAATTAGAAAAAGCAAGTCCTGTCGTTTGTTCAAACAAAGCTATAGGAATCGGCTCTTGTAGGCGCGTTGTATTGAGCATGAATTCAAAAATCAGACTTTCAGGGCTTAATGATGTTTTTTCGGCTAAGAAAGGTTTGATGGGGTTGAGGTAGTCGTGTGGTTGGCGATATTTTCGGGTGCGAATGACTTCATGTGTTTTGGGATCGGTTAATTTACCGTGTGCGCCGGCGCCAATACCAAAATAATCTCCAAATTGCCAATAGTTAAGATTATGTTTTGAAGGTTTATTGGGTTGACTAAAAGCGGATATTTCATAACGAATGAATCCGTTTGAGGCCAGCAGTGAGAGCCCTTCTTGCTCTAGTGTTTCACAGTTTTCTTCTGAAGGGAGTTTGGGAGGATGTTTATAAAAGTAGGTATTAGGTTCAATCGTGAATTGATACCAAGACAGGTGTTCAGGGTTAAATTGTAGGGCACTCTTGAGATCAAGTATTCCTTCTTCGACCGTTTGTTCGGGTAGGCCATTCATAATATCAATATTGATATTGTCAAATCCTGCAAGACGGGCGACATCGATTGCTTGGGATGATTGATGGCTATTGTGGATTCTTCCCAACTGTTTGAGATGGTTATCATTAAAACTTTGCACGCCCAGTGATATTCGATTAATGCCGGCCAGACGATAGTCGCGAAATCGCGATTGTTCAACGGTGCCTGGATTCGCCTCTAGCGTAATTTCAATGTTGGGCTCAAATGAAAACAAAGAAGCTAGCGTATCCAATAGTGTTTGATAAAATTGCCCTGAAAGTAAACTTGGGGTTCCGCCACCGATGAAAATACTGTGAATGCTTGATCGAGGCCAACTTTCAAGATCCGTTTTAATGTCAGCAAGTAAGGCTTCTAAATATTGCGTTTCAGGTAAAAGATCAGGGCTTTTGTGTGAATTAAAATCACAGTAAGGACATTTTCGGATACACCAGGGTGTGTGAATATAAATAGAAGTTGGTAACATCATAAGGATTGGGGTTACATGAACTTTGAATTGATTGCTGACTGAAATGATACTATCATGTTTTCCATTTATTCAAAATAGACAATGAGGATTGGTAATGAATCAAACAGTACGAGTGGTGGTGACAGGGGCGGCGGGTCAAATCGGCTATGCGTTGTTATTTCGAATCGCGTCAGGTCAAATGTTTGGTCCCCAAACGCCAGTTGAATTGAATTTGCTCGAGTTGCCACAATCTATGCCGATGCTTGAAGGGGTTGCCATGGAGTTGGATGATTGCGCATTTCCTTTACTCAAACGAATTGTATGTACTTCTGAATTAAAAACAGCAATGGATGGGGTTAATTGGGCTATGCTGGTTGGATCTTCACCACGTAAACAAGGCATGGAGCGTTCTGACTTACTGCAAATCAATGGCGGTATTTTCTCGCAACAGGGGCAAGCTTTAAATGACTATGCGGCTAAAGATATACGTGCTTTTGTCGTGGGTAATCCTTGTAATACCAATTGTTTAATTGCTATGAATCACGCAAAAGATATTCCATCAGATCGGTTTTATGCCATGACGGCATTAGATGAGCTACGTTCACGGACTCAATTAGCGAAGAAGGCTGGGGTTGATGTAACCGCTGTGACCCAAATGACCATCTGGGGAAATCACTCATCGACTCAATATCCTGATTTTGAGCATGCGAAAATTAATGGTATTTCTGCAGCACAAGTTATTCACGATCAACAGTGGTTACAAGAGACATTTGTGGCCACGGTTCAACAGCGGGGAGCGGCTATCCTCAAGGCGCGCGGAGCTTCATCAGCAGCTTCAGCCGCTAATGCAGTGATTCACGGCGTGAATAATTTGTTGTTAGACACTTCTGCTGAAGAGTCTTATTCAATGTGCCTTAAATCTGAAGGACAGTATGGTGTTGATGATGATTTGATTTTCTCATTCCCTTGTCGCACCGTGAATGGCAAGCGACAAGTCGTTGAGGGAATTTCGTTGAGTGCTTTTGCACAAACAAAATTTGATGCGACACTCAATGAGTTACGTCAAGAACGTGATGCGGTTAGGGCATTAGGTTTGATAGATTAGGTTGGAAATACCGAGTACGTTAACTTTGATAGGTTCGGCTGGTCAATGCGTAGCGTACCCCCTCAAGGACATGGTCTTTGATGGGTACGCTACATTTTTTTACGCCTCAAATGATTTATTTCAACATTCCTTACGCCAATTTCTTCCCTTTCAGTTGTTCCCATTGCTTCAGCGGCGATAATTCAGGTTGTTGCATCGCGGAGACCGGTAAATAAAAGGTTTGCTCTAGCAAAAATTGTCCGCTCAATGCGGCATGAGAAACTTGATCCGTAAATACCATCCAAGTACTGTTGGCTGGGAATTCAACGCGTTGCTTCTCGACGCTTGCTTGATATTTGTCATTACGTTTCATACGATCATGAAGATAAATCTGATAGTGGTCATAAGGTGAGCGTATCGTTTTAGTCGTTTTAATACTTTTTAAAATAAGTGCGATCAAAAAGTGGTATCTAGGGATATTGGGTGCAAAATGATCGAGAAGATTTTCAAAAGGTTCTCCAATATGCCATACACGGGGGATGTTATGGGGATTGATATTGGTAAATACGCGAAGGATGCGTTTCCCATAGACCGGGGATGCAGAAAAAGCGTCCACATGAAGGCGGGTGTCATCTTTACGTTTAGAGCTTTTTCGATGGTCAATTTGGGCTGGGCGAAAACTGGTTCGTCCTATGGTGATGTCTTTTTGGTAGCTAGGACAAATTTGTTGTACCAATCCCATGGCAAATTCAGCATATTGGTGCATGATGGGTTTGATAATATCAGCCGTTTTTTCGCTGAGATTTGCTTCATTTAATTTACCCAATCGTTGAGTGGCATGGTGATAGCTCACATTTTTGTGCGTCGAATCTAACAAGCTATCGGTCCATAAACTCTCGCTAGTCAATAGATCTGAGTCGAATGTTAACTCAGGAAAAAACAGTACTTGACCGTGCTCAAGTGATGTGATGGCGTCTTCTTGGATTGATTCTGCTAATCCTGTGGGCAGGGGTTGCGGAACAGTGACTATGGGTGCTTTCATCCGATTTATACTCTCCATATGCAAAGGTTTAATTAGAATTTGCGTAGCAAAATTGCAGGAAGTTTATTTTAACTTGTGTTTGATTCAATTGACAATGCTTGCCTAAATAGTCTAATCCACCTAGAATTCTCAATTTGTTTGTAATTTGAGGAGAATGGCTGATGGGGTGGAATGAGCCAAATCATGGCAAAGATCCCTGGGGTGGTAAAAAAGGTCCCCCTGATCTCGACGAGATGTTGAAACGTCTGCATGCTAAATTTAAAAAAACGATCTCTTTAGATAAGTCGATCAAGTCTGGCGCGAAGCTACCGGATTCTCTCCAAGGCGGAGGTGAGTTGATAGTTGGTATTGCTGCATTGGTGATCTTTATTTTATGGGCTTTGTCAGGAATCTTCATTGTTAATCCTGCGGAACAAGCTGCTATTTTACGTTTTGGTAAATATGTGGAAACTGTAGGCCCTGGACCTCATTGGATTCCACGATTTATAGAGAGTAAACAAGTCATTAACGTTGATCGTGTTTCAGATTACTCTTATTCAGCTCAAATGCTTACTAAGGATGAAAACTTAGTCTCAGTTTCTTTGGTTGTTCAATATCGTATTGGCGATCTTGAAGCTTATTTATTCAATGTTGCTGATCCCACTGAAAGTTTGCATCAGGCCACCTCAAGTGCATTGCGTCAGGTCGTGGGTACAACGACATTAGATGAAATCATTACCGAGGGTCGTGAGGCTTGGGGAATTAATGTTTATGATACGTTAGTAAAAACATTAGAGCGGTATAAAACGGGTTTAGTGATCGTGAATGTTTCACCGCAGCCAGCGCGTGCGCCTGAAAATGTTCAAGATGCGTTTGATGATGCGATTAAAGCGCAAGAAGATGAAAAACGCTTTAAAGAGCAAGCATACGCATATCAAGCTCGAGTTGTTCCGATTGCTGAGGGTAATGCAAAACGTATCATTAAAGAAGCGCAGGCTTATGCACAGCAGGTAGTATTACGTGCTCAAGGTGATGTTGCGGGGTTTTTAGCTTTACTTCCTCAATATTTGCAATCTCCGGAGGTGACCGCTGAGCGGATGTATTTGGATACGATGTCACAAATTTTCTCCAAAACCACGAAGGTTGTTGTTGATGCCAAAACCGGTAATTTTTTAAATTTACCCGTTGCGCAACTGATCCCATCTCGTGATGCTTTATCAAAGTCCAATGGTCAGAAAGACAGCGCAGGTAGTCTCCTGTCGAATATGGATGCAGAAAGAGTCATGGATACAGCGTCTGATCGTTATTTTACTCGGCAAAGTAGCCGCCCAGATAGGAACGGTTAAATGAATCATGTCAAAATAGGTTTAGGCGTTATTGGGTTTTTTATTTTTATTTTATTGGTTTCGTCGGTGTTTACTGTTGATCAAGGGTCGCAGGGCATTTTATTACAGTTGGGTCGTTTAGTGAAAGATCCTGCGAGCGGAAAGACGCGCGTATTGAATCCAGGGCTACATATGAAAATGCCTATGATAGAAACAGTACGTTTTTTTGATACACGTCTGCAAACGTTAGATATCAAATCATCGAGGATTGTCACCAAAGAGAAGAAAGATGTCATCGTGGATTACTACGTGAAATGGCGAATTCAAGATTTGGCGCGCTATTTTAAATCAACAGGCGGGAATGAGCTAAAGGCCCAAACATTGTTAGAGCAGCAGTTAAATACTTATTTGCGAGCTGAATTTGGGCGACGCACGATTGCTGATTTGGTTTCATCGGTTCGTGATGATGTCATGGATGCGCTTCGTGATAAAGCTGAGCAACAAGCAAGTGGGTTAGGTGTTCATGTAGTGGATGTGCGTATCAAAGGTATTGAACTACCAGAAAATACCAGTAACGCGATTTATCAACGGATGCGAGCTGATATGCAAAAAATTGCGAATCGACATCGAGCTGATGGTAATGCTGCTGCTGAGTCAATACAAGCGGGTGCTGATGCCGATGTAACCGTTTTGCTTGCCAAGGCCCAAAGTGAAGGAAAGTCCTTGCGTGCCAAAGGGGATGCTGCAGCGTCTAAAATTTATGCACAAGCATTTGATCAAAATAAAGCGTTTTTTAAATATTATCGGAGTTTGAAAGCGTATCAACAAAGTTTTCACAGCAAGCAGGATTTGTTGATAATCGATGAAAGTAGTGCTTTCTTTGACTACTTTAAACGACCAATGATTAATAAATAGAAGGCTGTGTGGACAATTCTACTATCTTGGCCAAAACAAGTTAGCGAGTTGTTAACATAGCTTAGGGGCTGTTTACATTTCAGCATAAAACACCGACGTTCCGCGCTTTATGCGCGGGACGTAGAGAGACGAAATGTAAACAGCCGCTAGTATTGTTATGTTAAATTGAGGATATATTCTGTTATGGGTAAAAATGTCGTTGTATTAGGGACGCAGTGGGGGGATGAAGGAAAGGGCAAGATTGTTGATTTGCTGACCATTAAAGCGCAGGCTGTTGTTCGTTTTCAAGGTGGCCACAATGCTGGTCACACCTTGAAGATTAACGGAGAAAAGACTGTTTTACGTTTAATTCCCTCGGGTATGCTAAGACCCCATGTCGCTTGTTATATTGGCAATGGCGTGGTGCTGTCACCCGAAGCATTATTGACCGAAGTGATAGAGCTAGAGCAAAAAGGCCTGTCAGTGCGTGACCGTCTGTTTATCAGCCAAGCGTGTCCTTTGTTATTGGCATCGCATGTCGCGCTTGATAAAGCCAGAGAGGCAAAAAAGGGTGCGAAAGCAATTGGTACAACGGGACGTGGCATCGGCCCTGCTTACGAAGATAAGGTTGCAAGACGTGCACTGAAAGTCGGGGACTTATTACATCCTGAACGATACCCGGAGAAATTAGCTGAACTGTTGGAATATCACAATTATTTATTGCAGCATTATTATCAGCAAAGCACTTTAGATTATGCTCAGATCCTAGATCAATTACATCACTGGGCTGCAGAGTTGTCGCCAATGATTTGTGATGTGACAACACGGTTACATGCGCATCGCACTGCTGGTGACTCGATATTATTTGAGGGCGCTCAAGGTATTTATTTAGATATTGATCATGGTACTTATCCGTACGTGACTTCTTCGAATACTTGTGTAGGTAGTGTTGTGAATGGCGCAGGATTTGGCCCTCATTATTTAGATTATATTTTAGGTGTTTCTAAAGCTTATACGACGCGCGTTGGTGGCGGTCCGTTTATCACCGAGTTACAGGATGATATTGGCAAACGACTCGCTGAGCGTGGTAATGAGTTTGGCGCTGTAACGGGTCGACCACGGCGTTGTGGTTGGTTGGATGTGGTCTTGTTACGACGATCTATTGAGTTAAATAGTATTACTGGCATTTGTTTGACTAAGCTTGATGTATTAGATGGATTGGATACCTTGCGCATAGCGGTTGCCTATCGAGATAAAACCGGCCAATTAATTGAGCATCCGCCCCAAATGGCTGATGATTTTGCTGAGTTAGAGGCGGTTTATGAAGACTTGCCAGGTTGGAGTGAGTCAACAGCAGATGTCGCTGTGTTAAGCGACTTGCCTGCAAATGCTCTGGCTTATGTTAAGCGCATCGAAGCCTTGTTGGGTGTTCCGGTTGATATGTTATCAACGGGTGCTGAGCGCGAATCAACCATTATCTTGCGTGATCCTTTCGGAGAGTAGATCTGATGGATCCACGTATTTCTACTCTGCGAGAGATCTACTCGCTGCAAGCAGGTGTTTTTGGTTTTACAATTTGTATATTAATACCTTTAATGGTTGGACTGCTGCGTGCCTTTTTGAGGTAGTCAATCAAGGGCACGTCGACCACTTGATGATATTCAGAGGATGCTTGACGAAATATTGGCTCTCCTTTGATCCAAAAAACAAATCCCAAATGAGATACATTGAGACATGTTCCGATCTGCTGTCGTAAGTCCCAATTTGGCCTAATTATTTCAATGATGGCGCCGTGCGGAATTTGAGAAAATATCGCTTGATTGGGTTTTCCTTGTTTATCAAAAAGTATCGATAATGGAATGTAGGGGATGGATACTGGCGTGATGGAGAGCTGGTTACCCCTATGTTTTAACTCAATTAACCGTTCGGCTTGCTCATTTCCTTGAGCTGAGCGAATTTTTATTGAATTCGTTGTCAAATGTTGATACCAGGCTGGTTTGTTGATTATGGCTTTAGCCATCAGTGCAACGGGCTCTTGTGTTGAATTGGTTATTTTTTTAGTAATATCGATTAAGTAACCTCGTTTCTGATTGTTAGCATTCCAGTCGAGATCTGTAAAATGGTTCCTGGTAATAAAATCAACTTGACCATTTTGATAGCGAATGTGATCAATACAATATTCAAAGGTTTTAAAGTCAGAGGAAAATGCAATGGCAAGGACGGTATCAACTAATGTTTCACAGTCAAAGCCATCATCACGATAGCGAGGGGATTGGTCGTAACGGGCATTTTTTCCTTCTCCTAAGGCCCCGAGTATATAGGGTTTACCCAAAAAATAATTGCTAATATGTTCAAGACGGTCCGCCATATTTTGGGTTGGTGTCTTGGGTAACTCACGATATAATCGAATGATGATATTTTTTGCCGTTTCCTGGTGTTGTTGTGTGTTTGCATGGCTTGAGGGCATGAGCGGTGACAGGAAAATTGCAAGTAAGATGATGTGCTGAGCTTTTTTGATAAATTGCTTAAAATATACCTTCATGCGACGCTCATCAGTTGATTGAATGATGAGATGATCATAACGTAGTTATGCATGATGCTGCAAAGTGAAAAGGCCACTAAGCCGAGAAAATTTCTTGGAGGATAGGGATGTTAAATGCAATTTGGTTAAGTATGATTTTTTTATCGGTGATTGTAGGTCTCATTGAAGGTCGAATTGATCAGGTTGTTCAAGCAGTAACAAATTCGGCGAAGTTAGGTTTTGATATCGCGTTAGGTTTAACAGGTATTATGGCCTTGTGGTTGGGGATTATGCACATCGCTTCTGAATCCGGACTTGTTGCGCATTTAGCGCGTTTATTAAAGCCCATTTTAAAACCGTTGTTTCCTGATGTGCCCGAGGATGATCCTGCAATGGGGGCTATTTTAATGAATGTCGCGGCGAATATGTTTGGATTAGGAAATGCTGCAACCCCTTTTGGCCTAAATGCTATGAAAGAGTTGAAGCGCCTAAGTCCTTATGCAGATGAAGCTAGCGATGCAATGTGTACTTTTTTAGCAATCAATACCTCGAGTATTCAGTTGATTCCTGCGACGGCGATTGCTTTTCTCGCGGCTAATGGGGGAACTCATCCCAATAGTATTGTTGTGACCGCCTTGATTGCAACACTTATATCAACCACTGTGGCTATTATTTCTGTAAAACAATTAGCTAAGTTACCTATATTTCGGATTCAAAACCCACCACCAATACTTTATTAGGGACCGCCGCGATGATTTTATGGGCCAATCACTTGTCTAATGCCATTGTGCTTTGTTTTATTGTGGGAATACCCTTGTACGGATTAGTTAAAAAAATTAACGTCTTTGATGCGTTTGTGGTTGGGGCTAAGCAAGGGTTTGAAACAAGTATTAGTATTATTCCTTATCTGATTGGTATGATGGTTGCCATTGGTATGCTGCGCGCGTCTGGTTTTTTTGATTTGCTAAGTCATGCATTAACACCTTTACTTGCCGCAATTGGTATGCCTGCGGATTTGATTCCTTTAGCATTGATTCGTCCTTTTTCAGGGAGTGCTGCAACTGGCGTGATGGCTGAGTTAATTCATCAAAATGGTGGTGATGCTTGGATTTCTAAGACTGCCGCGACGATGATGGGTAGTACGGAGACGACTTTTTATGTCATAGCAGTTTATTTTGGTGCTGTGGGGATTAAACGCACCCGGCATGCTATTTTGGCTGGATTGCTAGCGGATTTGGCAGGGATTATTGCCAGTGTGACCGTATGCCATTATTTTTTTACATAGGAGAGGGATTTCATGTCACAAAAATATACTGAATTAACGCAAGGTATTACTGAGCAGGTTGCAAAATTGCGTAAAGAGTTACCTGAGGTGATGGCTGGTTTTTCATCTTTAGCTCAGGCTGCGAGTAAAGATGGCGCGCTTGATAAAAAAGCAAAAGAATTAATTGCTGTGGCTTTAGCTGTTGCAAATCGTTGTCCGGGGTGTATTGGTTTTCATGCGCAAGCCCTTGTTAAATTAAATGTGGGGCGACAAGAGCTAATTGAAACCTTGGGTATGGCTATTTACATGGGAGGCGGTCCCTCCCTGATGTATGCGGCTGAGGTATTAGAAGCCTTCGAAGAGTTTAGTGGCCACTGACATGTTGGAAATTTGGCGGTGTGAAGGATGATGCATTGAGCATCGCCGTTTTGTTTTGGCAGGGATAAGTTTGCGCCATGCCTATCCAGGCAATTTGTGAAACCGTTAGTTGTTCTTTGTCGCTGCGTTGACTGGAGATATTACGATAAGCACTGACAATAATTTCACCCATTTTGCTGGCGGTGAGTTGCATGGAGGGTGCTAAACAAAACAAGGGCTTACCTTGTTTTTCCGCTACTTCATTTGCTTGTATTAATGTTTCTGCGATAGTTTCGTTGGTAATTGTGAGAACATTCCGAGCTGATCGTGCCCAAGCCTGCGCTTGTGGATCCGCTTTAATTTCCATTTTAGGAATACCATCTAAAATATTGATATAATGTTCAATGGTATCTGCGTAGGCGCTTAATGTGATAAAAGTCATAAAAAGTGAAATAATGATTTGCATGATTCATCCTGAAAAAAAGAGGATTGCGTATCGATATTTCGATAGTGGTCCTGCGGTTAATTGATCCATAGTTAGTTTATAATTATTTCAGGGGTATTGGCTAGCGGATTGTAAACCCACCCAGTATAACATTACTCATGTTAATGTCGGGATCGATTATATTTAGACAACGCTGTATGTAGTTTTGTTCAAACTCAAGGACCATATGAAAAAATATAAACAAACAGTTTATCATACGGCAGAAATTCGTGACGCTGAACAGCGGGCGATTCAGGACTTAGGATTATCACTCGATGCATTAATGTTACGAGCTGGTAAGGCCGCATGGAAGGTATTGCATCGCGAGTTCCCCAAAGCGCATCGCATAGCGGTTTTTTGTGGTGCGGGGAATAATGCTGGTGATGGATATGTTTTGGCAAGACTTGCACATGAGCAAGGGTTATCGGTAACAATATATGCATTTCAATCTGTGGATTTATTGCCCGAGCCGGCCAGACATGCAGCTGTCCAGACCTTGGCGGCCGGTGTTTTATGTCTATTGGATGATGATCATATTGATCCTGAAACAGATCTTATCGTTGATGCTTTATTGGGCATTGGGTTAAAGGGGGAGGTTCGTGAACCGATTCTTTCTGTAATTAATCAAATCAATGCCAGCGCTATCCCTGTTTTAGCGATCGATTTACCTTCTGGATTAATGAGCGATACAGGTTGCTCCACGGGTAGTGTGGTGATGGCAGATGTCACGGTGACTTTTATTGGCAAAAAAATAGGTCAGATGATGGGGCATGGACCAGATTTTTGTGGGCATGTCATTGTAGATACCTTACAACTGGATGCGATGCTTGAGACCGTTTCGCCTTTAACAAGCCTATTAGCATTGGAGCACTTTGCTGGTTGGATTGGGCCACGTCCACGATATTGTCATAAAGGTGATTTTGGACACGTATTGGTGGTTGGGGGAAATGTCGGTATGCCGGGCTCGGTATTAATCACTGCTGAGGCTGCTTTACGGGTCGGAGCAGGTTTAGTTTCGATTGCGACGCATCCTCAATATGCTGCTCAGGCACTTTCAGCACTCCCGGAGGCCATGATTTATGGCATTCATCATATTGAGACCTTACAGGATCTTTTAGAAAAAGCCTCCGTTTGTGTGATTGGGCCGGGGTTGGGGGATGATGTTTGGGCTCGAGAGTTATTTCAACAAATTATTGGTTCACATTTGCCTATGGTGGTTGATGCATCCGCTTTGAGATTGTTGAGTGAGCACCCTCAAATAGATGATAATTGGGTATTGACCCCGCACCCCGGTGAGGCGGCCAGTTTATTGCATTATGCTGTTGCTGAGGTTGAAGCTGACCGATATACCGCTGTTTGTCAATTACAGCGTGAATATGGTGGTGTGGTGGTATTAAAAGGTTTAGGTACATTAATTTGTAATGAAAATCAACAAACATCACTTTGTGTCGCAGGAAATCCAGGTATGGCTAGCCCTGGGATGGGAGATGCTTTGAGTGGTGTGATCGCTGGATTAATTGCGCAGGGTTTGACATTGGATCAGTCTGCACAATTGGGTGTTTATGTCCATGGAGAAGCTGCAGATTTGGCTGCAGAGGAGTCGGGTGAGCGGGGATTATTGGCGACAGATTTATTTCCCTTTATTCGCCAACTGATTAATAATGTTGGATAAGGTTTGATGTATGATTTCATGTCATTATGATGCGCTCGATGAGCCAGCAATGGTGGTTTTAGCTAAGAAATTAGCTACTTGTTTATCTGCGCCTCTATTGATGACATTCAGTGGTTCAATTGGTGCGGGTAAAACAACCTTGATTCGTGCCGTACTTCGAGCGATGGGGATTGATGGTCCAATTAAGAGTCCAACATTTTCCTTGGTTGAGACTTACTCAGTAGATCGCTTTGATCTCAACCATTTTGATTTGTATCGCATTCAAGATGAGCGTGAGTTAGACTATTTAGGATTAAGAGACTTTTTTACAGATCATTCGGTATGTTTTATTGAGTGGCCTGAGCGATCGCAATGGTGTTTAGATAGCGCTGATATTCAGTGTTCTATTACGATTCAGGGTCTAAGACGTCGATTACATTTCAATGCGTTAACAGCTTGCGGAGAGAAGGTATTAGCATGTTTAGACACGCCTTAGGTTTCTTATTACAGTTGTTAATCGCTGCGGATCTATACGCTGCAGCGATCTTGCAAACTATCGAAGTAAAGCAGCAATCTGGAAAAGTTTCATTATATTTTAAGCTTAATCAATCGGTTCCTCATCGAGCGTTTACTTTAACCAATCCTGATCGTATTGTGGTTGATTTTGAGCATACACAATTAGGTTTCGATCTAAAAAAAGTGACCAATGCAAATCACTTGATTACCGTTGTTCGTAGTGGACATCCGACACCGAATAGTCTTCGTTTAGTTTTTGAGGTCTCTAATCCTGTTAGGGTTAATCCTTTAAGCGCACAACAGGCACACCTGACGAGTCGAGATGTTGCTTATAATGTATGGTCATCCCATTTCCCAGCCTCTGCTCCAATAAAGGCAACTAACAATCAGCGTATCAGCCCTATTGTGAAAAAAAATACCCAGAGTCCTGTGATGGTTCAAACTGCACCAAGAGGACGTTTGCGGGATGTTGTCGTGGTCATTGATCCAGGTCATGGTGGCAAAGATCCGGGGGCGATGGGTCCTAATAAAGCTAAAGAAAAAGAAATTACGTTGGCTATTGCTCGCCAGTTAAAACAAATCATCGATAGGCAACCAGGTATGCGTGCTGTTTTAACACGCTCAGGTGACTATTATGTGGGATTACGCGATCGATTAAAAATTGCACGCCGTGATGAGGCGGATGTATTTGTTTCAATTCATGCAGATGCATTTAATCGACCGGATTCAAGTGGTGCCTCTGTATTTGCCTTATCGCAACGTGGTGCTACCAGTGAAGCGGCGCGTTGGCTTGCTGAAAAAGAAAACTATTCAGAGTTAGGGGGAGTCAATTTAAAGGCTTTAGATGATAATAGTGGATTAGTCAGAACAGTCTTGATTGATTTATCGCAGACTGCGACAATTAGCGCCAGTTTAAAAATGGGTGAACGTGTTTTAAGGCAGTTAAATACGATGACGCGATTGCATGATCGCCAGGTTGATCAGGCACGATTTATGGTATTAAAATCACCAGACATCCCGTCTGTTTTGGTGGAAACAGGTTTTATTTCGAATCCTCGTGAAGCTAAAAATTTAACGGATAGTCGTTATCAAATGCGTTTATCACAGGCTATTTTTCAGGGCGTGAAGGCTTATTTTTGGGATTATCCGCCCCATGGGTCGCGCATTGAGGCGATGACTGGAAATAATTTATATCATTTAGTTAAACCGGGGGAGTCCTTGTCTCAAATTGCTAATCATTATCATGTTTCAATGGCTGAGTTAGCTACAAAGAATCACTTGTCAAATAATGTGGTTAAGTTGGGTCAACGTCTACAATTGCCTTCATGAATCGCATTAATCGTTTATCACCACTGATAGCTAACCAAATAGCCGCCGGAGAAGTCGTTGAGCGTCCTGCATCTGTTGTCAAAGAGTTATTAGAAAATGCCTTTGATGCAAAAGCCTCTCAAATTCATGTTGAGGTTGGATTTGGTGGTTTGAATTTTATTCATGTTAGTGATAATGGAACGGGTATTTTGCCGCAAGATTTGCCGTTAGCGATTGCGCCACATGCTACGAGTAAAATTACCCAGTTAAGCGATCTTTATGCCATTGATTCGATGGGATTTCGAGGGGAGGCATTGGCAAGTATTGCTTCAGTTTCTCGCATGATTATCCGATCTAAAGTTGCAGAAGAGCCGCAGGCAATGATGCTTGAAGTGGTTGGCGATACATTGAATTATACACCTTGTGCTCGTACACAAGGAACGAGCATTGAAATCCATGATCTTTTTTATAATGCGCCAGTTCGTAAAAAATTTCTTAAATCGGAGCGAAGTGAGTTTCAAGCGATCGATCAATTAGTTAAACGATTTGCGATGAGTGCGCCGTCCATCGCGATGTCTCTGACGCATAATGGTATACTGCAATGGCAGGTGCATGCGGCGACTTGCTCATCAACGATGCAGACTAGGATTATCAAGTTATTAGGTAAAAAATTTATGGATGCAGCGCTTGCGATTGATGAAGAGCATGCGGGCATGCACCTGAAAGGTTGGCTTGCCGGAGCTGATTATCAAAGGAGTCAGAGCGATGGATTATGGCTTTATTTGAACCATCGAATGGTGAAGGATAAATTATTGTGTCATGCCATCAAACAAGCTTACGCGCCGATATTGCATCCTGGCCGCTATCCGGTCTGCTTATTATATTTGACTATTGATCCTAGTGAAGTAGATGTTAATGTTCATCCCACTAAGCATGAGGTTCGGTTCCAGCAATCTCGTTTTGTGCATGATTTTATTTTGTCAAAAATAACCCAAGCGCTGATTCAACAGGAACAGCCTGTTACGAATGGTTCCCCCGATGCATTGTTTGATGCCCCATCGATAGAAGCACGATTACCCAAATCATCTTATACGCCACAGACTATTCCTTCGCTTGATTTGTATGCTCCCTTGGAAAAAAACTATTCTATTCCTTCATATCGCTCAGCCGTATCTAGCTCATCGATATCCCGCAGTCATGACTTGCTAGCAGACAGCTCTCGGGATATTAGGAATGGGACGGCAGTTGCGCCAAATATTCAATTTATACCCATTGATATCCAGTATTCTCTCCTGAAAACGGTTGATAGCGTTCATCTTGTAGATTTACTTGTTTTGAAAAAAAACTGGTATTTAGAGCGCTTTGAGCATGCTGAATTGCCATGGCCAAGTAGACCTTTATTAGTCCCTGTGTATTACCAAAATTTAACCGTTGATTTAAGTGATTATCAGGCATTGTTCTTCCCTCTTCTGCAGTTAGGGCTTGAAGTGAGCGTTACTGCAGTAGATAAGTGGATGATTCGCTCGGTTCCGATTAACCATGCTCATGTGGATATTCATTTGTTTTTTGACGAGATTATTCGAGCGTCGATTGATTCGATAAGAGATCTGCAGGTTATTTTGGCTCAGCAGGCTGCGGAGTTAATGGAGCGCTTTAATACTCCGGAGCATACTTTATTTGCGACTTATGTTGAATCTCATCTTCATGATTCCTTTAATTTAGGACGTGTAAGCAAAGTATTATCACCAGCAGTTTGTCAGGCAATATTGTATGAATAAACCAGTCATTTGTTTAATGGGCCCAACAGCCTCTGGTAAAACAGCGTTGGCTATGGCGCTATGCCGCCAATTTCCGCTTGAAATTATTAGTGTTGATTCAGGAATGATATATCGAGGGATGGATATTGGTACGGCCAAACCAACACTTGCTGAACAGGCGATGGCACCACATCATCTGATAGATATTCTTGATCCTCCGGAGGTGTTTTCTGCGGCAGCCTTTTGTGATAGAGCCGAGAAGCTCATTGATTCGATTCATCGTTCAGGAAAAATTCCTATATTAGTGGGAGGGACGATGATGTATTTTAATGCCTTACAAAAAGGCCTATCGACATTGCCTGATGCAAATGAAGCGATCCGAGATCGCTTAAATCAACAGGCAGAGCATGTTGGTTGGGACGTTTTGCATCAGGAGCTGATGCAAATTGATCCTGTGACAGCTGCTCGGGTGCATGCGCATGATGCCCAGCGAATTCAGCGTGCATTAGAGGTTTACTATTTAACCAAAACACCGTTGTCGGTATTACAAGCTCAAGCGGAAGAAAATAAATACCCCCGACGAAACTTTAAAAATATTCTATTCATGCCAGAGGATCGCGCCTGGTTGCATCAGCGAATTGCTTCACGTTTTGAGTTGATGTGTCAGCAGGGATTTGTTGCGGAGGTTGAGCAGTTATTGGCGGCATGGCCCCTTACCTTGATGAGTCCAGCATTAAGATGCGTTGGCTATCGGCAAGCGGCATCTTATTTGCAAGGTGATTGTGATTATGACAGCTTTTGTGATAAGGCTGTGGCGGCAACTCGTCAATTGGCGAAACGGCAATTAACATGGTTACGTCATTGGCCTGATGGTGTGGTTTTGGCTTGTGATCAACCGAATTTACTTGATCGCGTGGTAGAGATTGTTGGCGAAATATTAGATAATCCCTAGGCTGAATTGTAAATATATCCTAAGTGCGTTCATTTTAAATTTAAACGATGGGGGGCGATTGTGTCTCAAGTAAAAAAAGTACAAAAAGTTGGTCAGCCTGCTTGTGATAAAAAAATGATTATTGTGCGTCAACAAGATTTGCCACTGAGTTGCCCAAGTGATGAGATGGCGCTATGGAATGCACATCCAAAGGTTTACTTGCCGATTGATAAATCAGGACAGGAAGTGTGTCCTTATTGCGGTACGCGGTTTATTTTTCAACATGACTGATAGTTCCAACCAAGATATCTATTCAAGTTTAAACTCAATTTGCTTTGTGCGTCTCTCGGCATTGGGAGATGTGTTGATGTTTGTGCCACTGATCCGCGCCATACAGCATTATTGTCCGCATGCTAAGTTGACTTGGATTATTTGTCGACCTGCTTATGATTTAGTTGAGGGGCTGGATGGTGTTGAGTTTATCGTTATCGATAAACCAAAAGGACTCCGCGATTATTGGCGCTTTCGACATTTAATGGCAGAGCGTCAATTTGATGTACTCATTGCAGCACAGGCTTGTTATCGAGCTAATTTTCTTTACCCGTGGATTCATGCCGGCATAAAGCTCGGCTATGATCGATTACGCGCAAAGGATTTTCATTGGCTGTTTGTTGATAAGGCAATCTCTCCTGGTAAAGATCACACTCTGGATGGTTTTTTAAAATTTGCCTTGGCACTGGGTATGCCACCTGTGCGGCCATCATGGAATATTCCTATTGATGAAAGCCATTATCAATGGGTCAGGGAGCGTCTTCCTGTTAATGACCGTCGTATTCTTCTAATAAATCCAGCCTCGAGCAAGCCTGAACGAAGTTGGTTAGTTGAACGTTATGTTGCCGTCATTAAAGAGGCACAAACACGATGGCATTTGAATGTAATATTGACCGGTGGCCCAACGCCTCATGATCGAGAGATGGCTGACGCTATTTTAGCTCAAGTTGATTGTTTTGATTGGGTCGGCAAAACGAAGCCTAAGCAATTATTAGCCCTGATAGCCTTAGCTGATTTATTAATTTGTCCTGATACTGGACCTTCCCATATGGCGGCGGCTGTTGGTACGCCTGTGATTGCATTACATGCGGTGACAAGTGCCGAGGTTTCTGGTCCTTATACTTATCGTGAATTAGCCGTTGATTGTTATCCCGAAGCAGTGAAACAAATACTGAAGAAAACAGACGAGACCAATATTTGGGGAACCCATGCGCATGGGGAAGAAACCATGAGTTTGATCACCATAGAGGCTGTTCTTGCCAAAATGGCAATGTTTTTTTCCGTATAAAGGCTTAAGATTCGTTGGGCGATATTAGGCCGGTCTAAGAAAATCGTAACGATTTATACCAACTTATATCCTCGTCGTCTCGCGGACAAGCCGCGGGTCGATGGGAGGGGATGTCGTTACAAAAAAATCATCATTTAATGACAACAAGATCTTGCGATGGGGGGAGTAGGAGGGACAAGAAATTCCTCTTACCCCTCTACTATTTTGTTGTAAGCTAATTATTGCGGCGTTGCCTGTGATGAATTGTTACTTGCAACAGGCGGACGACTGAGGTCTGATTTTGGCTGCGCATTATGGGAGCTTTGAAGTAGTAAAGTCGATTCTGTTAATAGCATTCTTTCTTGTTGAACACGACTTAAATACAGTTGATAGTTAATTTCAGCCAACAAAATAGCAATCTCTTTTTCAACGGTTGCGGAGGATGCTGTGTTAATTTGCGAAATCCAACTGTTAGGCACACCGCTATCAGTGCTTCCCGGCGTCGGTTGTGGGGTTAGGCGCCATGTTGCCATCATAAACTCACTGAGGGCTTGGCTAGTTGGTGTGCCACCTTGGCTTGGTGAAACTGGCATTCTTTTTGATAAAATATAATATAAATTGCTGATACCAACAGAGGTTTGAGCGGCATATACCCTTAAATTAGCGATATAATTAGCGATAGTTGCTTGGGCCAATAGTTGTTGGCCAAGGGTAGGTTTTGTTGTCCCTTGAGCAGTTGCTGTTAAGTAAGTCGTCTGAAGGGCCAGCGCGTTGGGTTGAGTGAGAGGCGTCGCCGCACCAGTAGCATAGCGGATAAAGTTTTGTGCTTGCTGAATGGGGTTGTTCGCAGGCATACCTTGAGCTGATTGATTGTTATTCGAGTTGTTTTGACCGGCGTTGGTATTATTGTCAAAAATGAGGGGGCCTAAAAGCGTGTCGCTATTTAATTGAGGAACTATATTTGCATTAGTTGAGGGCAATGCATATTGAAGTGGCTCTTGTGGTGAAGCGCTTGATGAAGAACCTTCGGTAGGAAAGCTAGCGTTCAGTTCGTTGAGCATGACTTGTACTTGAGTCATGGGGAAATTAGATACCGTGGCGACGCTGTTTGTTGTTGTTCCTGTCGCATTGTTTGAGGATAGTGTTGGGAATGCGCAGGATTGTATAGGTTGACCACTTCCATCCATACAAAAGCTGACATCAGGTGTTGCTAGAATATTTAATATGGCTTGATTCACAGGATCTTGTTGATATGGTGTCGAGCCTGTTGTATTGGCTTGGTCAACATTGGGAAGAACGGAAAATGAGTTAGAGCTATTATTTGGACCGGGATAAGGATTCGTTTGTTTAGTCGTAAATGAACTATTGGCAAAGGGACTTACCCAGCTAGCAAAACTACTTAAACCGGTTAGACCGCTGGATGTTGGTACTAAAACACTTTGGGCGGCTGAAGGCGCGCTGGGTAATAGTGCGCTTAGAAAGCTAGTTACAGCATTATATTGTGTTGGAAGCCCTGTAGATGGGATTGGATTGGGTTGATTTTCCAAAAGATAATTAGAAAAGCTGCCAGAAGCTGTCGAGCATGTGCTACCTGAAGTGCAGTAATTCGTGACATCATATCCGAAATACATACCTAAATTTTGCAGGTAGTTTTCAATGGTTGTGAGCACATTCGATGGGTCAGTGTTTGAGCCAGGCGTACCCCCCGAGTCATCAGCATAGGATGTTGGCGCCATGATTAACAGAACACAAGAAAATAAATAACATTTAGCTAAGCGATTTTTCTTCATTTATTCTTCTCCCTCAAGGGCACGAGTAACCAGTTGTAAGCGATAAGGTGAAAATATACGAGCAAGTAAGCGAAGACGTTCAAAAGCAATATTGCGCTTAAGAAATATACCGGCTGGATCGTGACTACCGGTAGTGGTTTCCTCGGCGTGTATAAGAACTTTTGAGGCGCTTCCAGGATGTGCTGTATCAATAGCTTGGAGTAGTCGCAGACCACGCCCAGATTTAATATTAGCGGCCAGTCGTATAAACATTTCTTCATGTCCCAAAGAGTTAAAATCAACTTTGGTTATATCATCTAACTCATGACCTAACTTTTGAAAAGCTGCTTCAAATTGTTGATTTCCGTCTATGGTCCATACTTCAACACTTTCTAAAAAAACGATCACACGATAAATCATCGGATCTATATAGTCGTGCCAATATTGTAGTGATGCTTCATGACTTAAATCAGGCATTTTTGCTCATTTATCAAGGTGAATTTACTTTAATTTTACACGTCAGAGGTTGCTGGACGTAGTATCTAATTAATACTATAGTTATGTTATAACAACAAGATTAAAAATCTATCTTTTGGAAAGTAAATTTTATGAAAAAATTTTCACAGTCTCGCGTTGCCCATCTCCTCGTCTCTGCAGTGAACATTCCAAAGTGGATTGATTGGGATAGAACGAAAGCTTTTACAGTTTATTTTTATGACTGCATTAAGAAAGTTTTCGTTCCTCAAAAAGGAACTGAGACAAATACTTTTGAACAAGCAGTTAAGGAATATGGCCTTACTGATTCAATCCTGTTGCAACGCCAAAAAGGTTATTTCACAGCATGCATTATTATGTGCATTTGTGCGCTGCTTTTTTTTGGCTATTCAATTTATCATGTTGTATTGGGCTCTTGGCGTGCTGTATTGATTAGTTTTGTGATGACATTGTTATCGTTGACGCTCGCGTTTCGTTACCATTTTTGGTTTTATCAAATAAAGCAACGTAAATTAGGCTGTACTTTTAGGGAGTGGTTTCGTTGCGGTTTACTGGGAGGAGATAAATGAATAAATGGGTTGCCGCCTTTTTAATTTTATGTACTCCCATATTAGCATTTGCTGAAGGGTCTTCGATTTCTTTTGCACCCCCACCCAGTGATTGGTCAATAGTCTTCTTGGGCGATCTGTTTGGTGTTGTAGATGGTGTTTTGCATGGAACGGGTAGCCAAATCATGGGGGCTATTTTCGGGGTATTTAACTCCGCTATCCTGGCCTTAGGTGGCATCGTTATCATGTATACCCTTTTGGTTTCAACCATGAATACTGCGCATGAAGGTGAGGTGCTGGGTTCTAAGTGGTCTTCAATATGGGTTCCTATGCGATCTGCATTGGGTATGTCATTGCTGATTCCCAAAGCATCTGGTTATTGTGTGATGCAGATTTTTTTTATGAGTATTGTGGTTCAGGGCGTAGGCGCTGCTGATAAGATATGGAATGCCGCGCTGAATTATCTTAATCGTGGCGGTGTTATAGTACAGCCTCAACAGAAAAGCAGTCAAAGTTTTGCTGGCGCAAATAACCAAGTTCAAGCAGGTGCCACTTACCTTCTGTCCGCAGAGGTTTGTATGCTAGGTATACAAACGGCGCTCAAACTTGCACAACAAACACTGCAACAACAAACTATAGCGAGTCCTTGCACTGGCGCTCTTCAATCTTTTTGTAATACACCGATTCCCGACTTTATTGGATCAGTAAACTTTGTCAGCATTCAACAAAATCAGGCTTCATCACAGGGACTTCCTCCCTCGGGGCAATTTAGTGCCACTTTACCGGCGTTCCCTAATAATACCCCATTTGCTATTTTAAATGGGATTTGCGGTACTTTCACATGGAATCCCGTTAATATCAAAGGACAATCACTGCAAAGTGCATTGAATGCAACAACTGCTGGTGCTCAACTTGCAGCTACTATTGGGAGCTCAGGACTTGAGGCCGCCTCCCTGGGTAGGGCTATTGCAATTCAACAAATGTATCTCGATCTGTCGTCTGTCGCACAAGTTATGATAAGCAATAATCCGATACTTACACCACCTCAAGCCGGTGGGCAAAACACAACACCCAATTTCTCATCAATCGCGGTTTCTCAGTACGGTGTGCCATATATGTCAACCGGTCAGGCGTGCCAAAACACCGGCCCCAATTGTGTTAGTTGGGGTTCAGATCCCAATTTACCAGGTGGAAATAATACTGCGCCATTATTTTCTGGTACAGAATTTCAGGGTGCCATTGAAGATTACTCTGGAATAATATTACCCACCTTAAACTTGATCAACCAATTCAACAACATTAGTACGGCAACTAACTCGCGACAATTTATACAAGATGCTGAAGCAAACGGTTGGGTGATGGCAGGTGCTTATTTCTTTAACTTGTCTCAATTAAGCGCCTCGAGTGAAGCGCAAGCGAACCTCGTTGATACAGATACAGGGTTTCCTACCGGTTATAGCCTTTCCAATATATTAGAGGCTTTTTCACAATCGCGGACCTCAACTTGTGCGCAAGGAGGTGGTGGTCCGGGCTATTTGTGCACAGTTTTGAATAATAATGTCCCATTAGTTAAATCGATTATAGGCATGATAGATGGCTCTTATGCAACGCCTGCAGCAAGTTTGCCTCTTTCATACTCCAAAGCGGTTCCCTCAGCTGGTACAGCATTTGCTCAAAAATCGGTTCTAGGTTCACCCTTGGAGGCAACTGTTTATGGTTTTATTATTAACTCAGGCTTGATACAGCTACCTGGTCAGCCAGGGTTGACTGCCCCCCAGTTTTCTCTTTATGTTAACATTGATGCGAAGGCAGGTGTGGTCCAACTGCCTTGGATTGACTTTGGATGCGGTAGTGTCAGTCCTTTCTTCACCATTTGTCTTGGGGAGATACTTGGATATGTATTTTATGATGTGATGTTTAGGACAATCTATAACTATTTCATTAACGAACTAGTTGAGATCATCGACACACTTCTTCTTCAGTTTATGGTTATTCCATTTACATTCGTCACTAGCCTTCTGCAGGCAGGAATTCAAGCAATTCAGAATCCCTATACAAATCCCATCGTCGCATTAGCTCAAATGGGAATCCAATTTATTAATGAGGCAAATAATTTTTGGATTACCGTTACCAGCTGGGAAATTCTTGCGAATATCTCAATCATTGGTATGTTAGCTTTGTGGCCCATTATGGTTATGGCGTTACCTATTATTGCTGCCTGGTTATCAACCATGGTTGTGATAGGTTTTAACACGGCATATTATATTCCACTTTTACCTTACATGATTTTCACCTTTGGGGGCATCGCTTGGCTTATGGCAGTTATAGAGGCGATGGTTGCAGCCCCTATCGTTGCTTTAGGTGTGACTCATCCTGAAGGTCATGAAGCTTTTGGTAAGGGCGAACATGCCATTATGATCATCTTGAATATATTTTTGAGACCTTCAATGATGATTATTGGGTATATTTCAGCAATTGCACTATCCTTTGTTTCAATATGGATTATCAATGCGGGATTCACCCAGGCCATGCAATTTATTCAAGGAGGCTCTGGAAGCCAACTTAACTATACAAATTGGGCTGGTTTATATGCCGTATTTTTCTCTATATTAATTTATGTCACGATGTACACGGTTGTCGTTCAAAAATCATTTTCACTGATTACCGATCTTCCGGATAAGGTATTGCGCTGGGTCGGTGGTGCACCTGAATCTACTGGCGGTAACGCTGCCCAATGGACTGAAAAGGCCGAGGGTGCTGTTAAGGAAGGCGGGGCTTCGACACAAAAAGCTCAAGGAGCTGTTGATAAAGCTGCTGCTGCAGGCCTACAAAAAATTGCTAAAAAAGCCGGTGGTGGTGGATCGAGTGGCTCAGCTGACGCTTCATCCGGTAAACCGCCAGGGGGAGAAGGCGGCGGCTCAATCTCCGCATAACATCTGGGCGATGAGACAAAGTTGCAGGCAAGAAGACACATGCAACTTTGTTTCAATATAATGACTTCTGAATTAATTGTGGGTTATAGATCTAGGCAAGGCCAGTCAAGAAAATCAAATTGAATCAAATTAAGAAAGATATTATGTAGTATTTTTTTATTCGAGAGGTGCTTATTGGTTAAAGGCGTTGATAGTCTTTGCTGCCGGCCATAATCAGTTTATATACTCGCTCGCTGATAATACCTTGTTCGAATTTAACTTTTGCGTCAGAAGTCATTAGCTGCCCGCGTTCACGAACCAATTTTCTTGTGAGGGTTGTCACATCATTAGGGTCGCCATCTAGTAGTATGTCTCTGGTTTCCTCATCAAACACAAGATATTCACGCAATGCCACTCGTTTATCATCAACGGTTGGAACAAGTTTTTGCCATATACATAGGCGTATGGTTTCAAGAATATCTATGGTTCGACCCAGGCGTTCATCTCCGGAAAATGAGGTCACCAATCGGCGCATCGTTTCGGAGACCCCTGAGGTATGAAGTGTTGTGTATACAGGGTGGCCTGTTAGGGCTGCTTCGAGGGCAGCGCTGATTGTTTCAGGATCGCGGCACTCTCCAACCATAATTAAGCGTGGCTTTCGGCGAAGGGCATTGCGAACACCGTCAGCAAAGTCAGGTAAATGCCGAGGAATTTCTGATTGACTAACAATTGCAGAGATCGTCTCAATTTCATCATAAACAAATTCAATTGGTGCTTCATAGGTCAAGACCTTACGATTAGAGTCTGCTGTTTCAATGAGCTCACGAATAATTGATGCTAATAATGTTGACTTACCAGAGCCTGTTGCCCCTGTAATGAATACGATACCCTCTTGGGGCGCAATAGCCTCTAAAACATTATCTGGTAAACCCATCGTTTCTAATTTTGGTGGAGTCGTGGGTATCGTCCGTAAAGTCAGTTGCATTCCATCATGGCCTTCAACCAGGCACGCAGTCGCATTGACGCGATAGCGATAGCGTACACCTCGGTTTGGTCGAAATTCATAATGTGTATCAATATCCTTTCCAGATAGAAGTTGTGTTGTTGCATTGGGGCCATATACTGAGTTGATGAGATCACCCAATTCAGTATTAGATAAACATCGATTCGTAATTTTGATAAGTCTGCCATAGACTTCCACAAAAATGGGAGAGCCCGTTTGAATGGTTATATCAGATGCCTTGAGGCCTTCAGCATGCTCAAGCATTCTATCCATAAAGAGAGGAGTGAACCGTGTCGGCTCATTAGGCATTAAGTTAATATTGTCCATTTTTCATCTTAATTAACGGGGGTAATATTAGGTTGCCATGATTTATTTGTAATGGTGACTTTAGCATTTTCAGCTAATTGCTCCATGTTCACAAATTGCTCCAACGCCGCTTCATCTTTGGTAACAGGGGCTCGCCATTCTTTGCTGTTGGTATTGAGACCTGGTAGGGCCGTGATTCGTAATACACGATCATCAATATGAATTTCATTTTCATCTCCTGTCACACCAAGATCTGTATGTGAAACAAATGGTGGAGAGACCATGTTCATGGCATATAATTTACGGTATAGGATCATGCCAGAATAATCTTCTTTGATTCGAGCAACATTTTCTTCAATGATAGTATTGGCTTGTTCAACGCCTTTCTTCCAGCCACGTGTTACATAGAAAGACCAAATTTGGCGTTCCGTAACATCCTTGGGTAGCAGTGTAATGTTTGGGTAATCGGGCTTTTTATAGTCCATCCATAAATATTGGCGCCAGGTTGGCGGTGTCGTGATAAAGCGGGCTTGTTTTGATACTTTATACACTCTGTCGGAGATGCGAATGGTTTGAGTGTCGGCTAAATTAAGTGTGTTTCGACCTTCTAGTAATACTGGGGGTAAAATATTATGTTCCAGCACCAGGCTATTAAAGTCAAAGACGGTATCTAGGTATCGAGCTTGATCGGTTAGTTCCTCATCGATAATTCTTGCACGATAAGCTAAACCACCTTGTGCACCTAGTGTCAGCGCAGTTTCTTTGAGGGCCATTTCACGTATTTTACCGACCTGTCCTTGCGTTGTTGCGTCTGGTCTAGGGTTTAGATTACACATGGATTTCAGGCCAGATAACGATGTGGTATCACCTGTCATCATGGCTTGATTGGATGCAGTTGAACTGCATGCTGTCAAAAAGACAGCAAGACTTAGTAAGGCTATTTTAGGAATATATTTTTGCATAACGTAATTCTATTAATTGACTGTTAGGATAGACATGGATGGTGGCTTTTTTCCCTGCTTGATAATCGATGTTTCGGAGTATTTCAGCAAGGCTTTGATCTTGCACGTCTAGACTAACTAGAATAGGTACAGCTGGGTCATTGCCAAGGACTCTTAGTCGATAATGCGCAGCATGTGCGATCCGATTGGTTAGTTCCTCCAGGGGGCCAGACCAGTCAACAGATGCACGGGTTTGTAAAGTGGATGAATTAGGGATGGTTAATGTATTATCTCGTTTAGGTGGAATGATGACCTTTTCTACTTTAGCCATCTGTAACATCGAGCCGCTTATAGAGGTGGCCGCTTCGGCTAATTTAATGCTCGCGTCATCGCTTGGATCGTTAATTGGCGGCTTCTTGTAAGTAACAGACTGACAGCCTGCCAGTAACACCAGCACATTAATCAGTAGACTTAATTTTTTATTCATCATATCCGTTTTTTTTAGAAGTCACTATATTGATTGAAACAGGAGCAGGGTAGCTTGTCAAGTTTTTATGGGAGGAATTCTTCGCACTGGACGAGGTCATCAACTACTTATATTGATATAGTGAGTAGACGACATTTCCAGCTTGCTTTGATTTAAGTTGTGTCCAATGATCTAAATCAAGGGTTAGGGGCGAAGAGGATTCAACGTAAAGATACCCATTAGGTTTTAGAAGGTTACCATCTTCAATGAGCTTTATGGTCAGTGTATAGATATTATCTTTAAAGGGTGGATCTAAAAAAATAATATCGAAAGCAGGCATTTTTCCTTGTAAATAATCCACTACATCACGATGAATTACTTCGATATTTGTATCATGAAATGTTTGCGCGATCTGAATTAAATTTTTGTAGACGGATATTGATTTTTCGACAAGGACAACATCGCTTGCGCCTCGGGAACTTGCTTCGAATCCTAAAGCGCCGCTACCTGCAAAGGCATCGAGACAACGGGCGCCTGCTATAGAATGCATCAACCAGTTGAATAAGGTCTCTCGAATTCTTGATGGTGTCGGACGTAACCCTTCCGAGTCGGGAAAAGCGATGTGCTTCCCGCGATATTTGCCACCAATAATGCTTACTTTCTGCTTCACGATTTTCCTACAGTAACTTGTAATAATTGATCGGGTTTAATCAATGTGCGATAGGCGTTGCGTACATCGTCAGCTGTTACATTTTCAATTTGGGCAATATAAGTATCTAAATAATTGTCGGGTAAATCGTAAAACCTTAGACGAACCAGCATACCTGCAATGCTACTATTGCTGGCAAGAGATAAGGCATAGTTGCCAATTAAATATTGTTTTGCTTCGGCTAATTCTTTATCAGTAGGGCCTTGGTTAATAAAGTCAATTAAGGTTTTTTTGGTGATCTCTATGGCTTGATTGCGTTGTTTATTTTTGGTTGAGAGACTAATAATAAAAACGCCATGAGCAGGCAACGGCATCAACTCGCTACTTGCGTTATAACTTAATCCGCGTTTTTCACGAATTTCTTGGCTTAAACGAGAAACTAGTCCACCACCTAAAATATAGTTTCCAACCATTAAGGGGAAATAATTTGGATTTTTGTGTGTAATGCCGAGTTGTCCTAATCGGAGCATTGATTGGCTCGATGGGAATTGAATATCTTCGGTCATCCCTGTTTCTAGAGGTTTTGCATCGGGAATGCTGGGGGCGGGAGTTCCTTCGGGGAGTTGCTCTGTGAGTTGATTGGCTAACTCATGCGCTTTTTCTCCGCTGACAGCTCCAACCATGACAATTATTGCGTTACTGCCAACATAGTACTGCTTGTAAAATTGTCGAATTTGCCATGGTTGAATAGATTTGACGGATTGTTCGGTGCCGTTGATGGGATGTGCATAAGGGTGATCTACGTATAATTTATTAAAAAATGCAATATTCGCAATATCGTCAGGAGACTCTAAGGTTTTTGCGATACTGGCTAATAATTGACTTTTTTCTTGGTAAAATGCACCTGACGAAAATAATGGTTTGGTGAGCATTAGCTTAAATAAGCGACTCGCGTTTTCAAGTGCTTTTTCATGGGTCAGGGTTCGTAGGTGCAGCAATGACATGTTACGACTGGTTTCAATGTTTAACTGGGCGCCTGTATCTGCGACTTGTTCAGCGAATTGGTTAGCATTGAGTGAGCCGCTACCCTCATTCAAGAGTTGGGCTGTGAGGCTACTTAAACCATAATATTTTCCATCGTAAGCAGATCCTGCATTAAACGCGACAAAAACATCAAGCATGGGTACTTCATTGGCTTGATAGAAAACAACTTTAGTGCCATTTTTCGTAGTCCATTGTTCTGTTTTGAGTGTAAAGCCGAAAGCTTTTGTCATGAGAGCCGACAATAAAATTGCGGCGATCCAAATTGATTTTATTTTCATCGATATTCCTTGGTTTGAGCCATATTAACTGAGCCATATAGGATTTTATTTGGAAGGTGTTAGTCTAGCTTCCGTCATATTCTTTTCAATAAAATAACGCTGGGTGACGGCTTGAATTTGTTGGGCGGTCACTTGTTTAATTTGATCGGTATAATGATTTGCACTTTCGGCATTGAGCCCTAAGGTTTCTAATAATCCAATTTCCATGGCTTGACCGAACATAGAGTCTTTTTCAAAAGTTTTTTGTGCAATAATTTGCGTTTTAATACGATCAAGCTCAGCGTCTGAAATGAGCTCACGTTGCAGTCGTGATATTTCTTGTAAAAATATTTGTTTCAGCCTGTCGGTGGAGTAATTGGGTGTAGGTATGCCAATTAATATAAATTGAGTTTGATATCGGGCATAAAGATTATAATAAACTTCAGCGGCATTTGCGACATGCGCACCTCTAATCAAATTTTTTGCAAATCGCGAACTGTCTCCTGCATTGAGAATGCCGGCGGCTAGCTCAAGTGCATAGGGCTCCCAGGGTTCTTTTGCGGTTGTGACTGTTGGGGTGGTATAACCCATCATGATTACGGGAAGTTGAGCGGGTTTATTAATGTCAACACGCTTGGCTCCCATACTTGGAGGCTCGACTTGTTTTTTTCTAATATAATTGGGTTGACGTGGAATTTCATTAAAGTAAAGTTTCGCTAAATCATATACTTGTTGTCCACTCACATCACCAACGACCACCAGCGTGGCGTTGTTGGGGGCATAAAAATGTTGATACCAGGTTTTGACATCATTTAATTTCATCTCCTGTAAGTCCCCCATCCAGCCGATAATAGGGTGTTGATAGGGTTCAGATAAATGTGCGGTTGCGAGGTATCGTTCTAGCGTGAGAGCCTGGGGATTATCTTCGGTTCGAAGGCGTCGTTCTTCCTGAATGACTTTGATCTCTTTATTAAACTCATCAGGTGCAAAGATGAGATTGTGCATTCTATCGGCTTCTAATTTGAGCGCAATCGGTAGTTCTACTGCTGCGATTTTTTCGAAATAAGCGGTATAATCGTAGTTGGTCATCGCATTTTCTTGACCGCCACGTTTAGCGATTGTTTGCGAAAATGTCCCAGTAGGGTAGTCATGAGTCCCTTTGAACATCATGTGCTCTAGTGCGTGAGATACCCCAGTAATGCCGCCTGGCTCATCGGCTGAACCAATGTTGTACCAAATCATGGAGATGGCAACAGGTGCTCGATGATCTTCTTTTACAATGATTTTCAGTCCATTGTCTAGGGTGTATTTTTGCAACGGGGTTGTCGCATGACTCATGAAGGTCATTAATGTCAAAATAGATATTAAAAAACGCATGTAAAGCTCCAGCAAACAGCAATAGGGATAGATGATGATTGTTATATAAAATCCGTGATAGAATTCCATACTTCTTATTTTTTGTATACAGCAATGATCAAGTGGTTTAAAAAAAACGTAACATCCAGTCAATCCGATCCGCATATCTCGGATAATGAGCCTAATGAGCCTAATGAGCCTAATGGGGCCCCTACGTCTTCCGCAGATCCTTCTTGTCCGGCCGAGGCGACGACTTTCTATGAGCGACTTAAGCGAGGGTTGAGTAAAACACGCCAGCGACTAGGGGGGGGGATCGGGCGTTTATTGATCGGTCAAAAAGAGATTAATCCGGCTTTATTAGAAGAGATTGAAACGCACTTAGTTCAAGCTGATATTGGAATGGCTACGGTTCAATTGTTATTGGAGCGGGTAAAAGATGAATTATCGCGTAAGCAATTGTCTGATGGGGCGATGGTATTTCATTTCATTCAGCAACAATTAGAGCAGATTTTGTTACCTTTAGGTCAACCATTACAAGTGACAGACAATCTTGTTACACCATTTGTTATTTTGGTCGTTGGGGTTAATGGAGCGGGTAAAACGACAACTATTGGTAAGTTAGCGAAACAATTTCAATCGCAGGGTAAGAAAGTCATGTTGGCTGCTGGCGATACATTTCGTGCTGCCGCGATAGAGCAATTGCAAACTTGGGGTGAGCGCAATGATATTCCAGTGGTAGCGCAACAAATTGGTGCAGATAGCGCTTCGGTGATTTTTGATGCATTACAGTCAGCTAAGGCTAGAGGGATTGATATTTTAATTGCTGATACCGCGGGTCGTCTTCACACGCAGCATAATTTGATGGAAGAGTTAAAGAAAGTTAAGCGTGTCATTCAAAAACTCGATCCTAATGCCCCGCAAGAAGTGATGTTAGTGCTGGATGCAAGTATTGGACAAAATGCATTAAATCAGGCGCGTGAATTTCATCAAGCCGTTGGTTTGACCGGAATTACCATGACTAAGTTAGATGGTACGGCAAGAGGTGGTATTTTATTTGCAATCGCTCATGAGTTGGGGATACCATTTCGTTATCTTGGTATAGGCGAAGGGATTGACGATTTACGTCATTTTGATGCGGCGCAATTTGTGAAGGCAATTTTCAGTGATGATTAAATTAGAGCAAGTGAGTAAACGATATGCGGGTGGCGTAGATGCGCTTAAGCAAATTAATTTCACTTTAGATAAAGGTGAAATGGCGTTCTTAACAGGGCATTCAGGCGCAGGTAAAAGCACCTTACTGAAGTTGTTGGCTAAGCTTCAGTCACCTTCCGCTGGCGAAATCATGGTGAATAATGTTCAACTGAACCAGTTGAAGAAAAATCAAATTGCTCATTATAGAAGCCAGCTTGGCATTATTTTTCAATCTCCCAGTTTACTGAATGATAGAACTATTTTTGATAATGTTGGATTGCCATTGCAAATTCAGGGATGGGAGCACTCCATGATCCCCAAGCGCGTTCATGCCGCGTTGGATATGGTTGGATTACTTAACAAAGAAAAAATGTTTCCAGCGCAGTTATCCGCAGGAGAGCAACAGCGCATTAGTATTGCACGAGCGATTGTACACAAACCTGCATTAGTTTTGGCAGATGAGCCCACCGGAAATTTAGATCCAAGTTTATCTTTAGAAATTATGAAAATGTTAGATCAATTTAACCAAGTTGGCGTGAGCATTTTAATTGCAACCCATGATTTGGCGCTTATTGCTGGCATGAAGCATCGTATTTTTATGTTAAAAGAGGGGCGCTTATGTTGAGTCATTTTAAAGGAATCAGTAGTCAACATAGTCAAGCAGCCGCCAGTAGTTTTAATGTGCTTTGTGGACGCCCCGTTGCAACTTTGTTGACGGTGATGGTTATTGCGTTGACCTTAACCTTACCGACGTTATTTTGGATATTTTCGCACCATATGAGTGAAGTCACTCAAGATTGGCAACGGAATGGTTCAATTTCTTTGTATTTAAAGCCTTCATTATCGAGTGCGGAGCAAAATCAACTTTTGGTGAGTGTACGGCATTTGCCTGGTGTCGAGGATGCTAAGTTAAAAACGCCAGCTGAGGGCTTGCATGAGTTAGAGTCTCAGGAGGGGATGAGTGATATTCTGCGTTATTTACCCGGAAATCCTTTACCTCCAGTTATCGAAATTACGCCTAACCTGAACCAGAAAACGCCAACCGAACTGGAGGCGTTGTATGATCGCGTCAAAGTTTTATCAGGTGTTGATCAGGCGAAGTTGGATATGGATTGGGTTCGAAGGTTGCATGCTATTTTAGGCGTTTCCTCGGCATTAGCTAATGCATTTATGATTTTGCTAGCCTCTGTTGTGGTTCTTATTGTGGGGAATACGTTGCGTTTAGCCATACAAAATCGTCAAGAAGAAATTCGTCTATTAAAGCTTGTCGGTGCAAGTGATCCCTTTATTGTTCGTCCTTTTTTATATACCGGTTTTTGGTATGGTTTATTGGGTGGTGTTTTTGCGGTCTTATTTGTGAATATCTTTTTGCTTACGCTGGCGGTCATTTTGCAGTCTCTTGCATCGCTGTATCATATGCATTATCCCCTCAAAGGTTTGAGTATATTTGAAGCTTATTTGATTGTGGTCGGTTCCATTTTATTGTCTTGGGTTGGAGCGTGTATTTCTGCAAAAAGACAGATGGCTTTTATTGATCCGTATAATTAGTGTATAATGTTGTACATCTTTAGATGTAATTGATCTTTTGTCGTGGAGGTAAACTATCATGGTGACAACGCAGCAGTTGCAATTGTCTTCATTTGGTGTGCCGATCGGTAGTATTGAAACTTACATTAGTCGTGTCAATCAGATCCCGATGCTTACACCAGAAGAGGAATATGAGTGCGCCACTAAATTTCAAAATGATGGAGATATTGAGAGCGCGCGTCGTTTAGTACTTGCCCATTTACGTTATGTGGTGCGTGTTGCGCGAGGTTATCTTGGCTATGGTTTGCCTTTAGGTGATTTAGTTCAAGAGGGTAGTGTTGGCCTCATGAAGGCTGTTAAGCGCTTTGATCCTAATATGGGTGTTCGACTTGTCTCATTTGCAGTTCACTGGATTAAAGCCGAAATTCACGAATTTGTCTTGCGTAATTGGCGTATTGTTAAAATCGCGACGACTAAGGCGCAGCGAAAACTATTTTTTAATCTACGTCACATGAAAAATCGACTCGGTTGGTTTACCCAAGAAGAAGTTGATTTTGTGGCAAAGGATTTAGGCGTTACACGAGAAGAGGTTCTCGAGATGGAGCAGCGTTTGAATGCGATGGATACCGCGTTTGATGCGCCTGTTTCCGATGATGATGAGATATTCAACGCCCCTGCTCACTATTTGCATGATAATCGCAGCGATCCGGCGGTTTTGATTGAACAAGAGCGTCATGGTGAGCAAGGTCGAGAGAGTTTATCACTTGCATTTGAGCAGTTGGATGAGCGTAGTCAGGATATTCTTCGACAACGATGGTTATCTGACAATAAAGCGACACTGCACGATTTAGCGGATAAGTATGGTGTTTCTGCCGAACGAGTCCGGCAGCTTGAAAAAAATGCGATGAAGAAATTACGTCAAACCATCGAGGCTAATGTTTAGGATCTGGAGCGAAATATCAGCCTTGTCCCCGCGAACTGATGTCTTCCCCACGAAAATGGTTTATTTTTTGTCACATCCCCGCGAAGGCGGGGAGATGATTGGATTTTGAACAGTTATTCTTTGTTGCAGGCCACACACTTTGTGGCCGAACTTCTTATTTAATTCACAACAGGTTGAGGATTGAGCGTAGCTCGCTTTCTTAACATTGCTTTTGTTTCTTCATCTACAAAGGCAGCGCTAATTGCCATTTGCGTAAATCCATTCATTTGTTCATCACTGTAACCAAAAGTTTGCTGTGTTAACTGGTATTCTCGCGCTAAATTAGTTTTGAAGAATGGTGGATCATCAGAGTTGATGCTGATAGATAAACCGGCTTCGCGTAATTGATGAATGGGGTGACTGGCGAGATCTTTAAATAATCCCAGGGCAACGTTGCTAGATGGACAGACCTCTAGGGCGATATTTTTATCTTTGAGTCGTGCAATAGTGTCTTGGCAGTGAATCGCATTGACCCCGTGACCAATACGTTCGATCGGCAAGTAATCGATGGCTTCATTCATCCCTGCGGCAGAGGCATGCTCACCTGCATGTACTGTACAATGTAATCCTCCAGCAGCGGCAATCGCATAAGCTTTTTCAAATAGTTTTGGTGGAAAATTGATTTCATCTCCCCCCAGTCCGAATCCAACAATACAAGGAAAATCGGCACTCACTGCATGTTCTGCTACGTGAATTGATGCTTCCTGTCCAAAATGACGCACTGCTGTCATGATGATCCGGCCGGTAATTTGAAACTGTGATTCGGCATCATCAATGGCCTGTTGAATGGCCGCTAAATGCTCAGCTGAGGGAATACCTTTGCTGGTCATTTCCGCATGATCAGGTGAGTACATCATTTCAATGTAGATAGCACCTTCAGCGGCATTATTTTGCAGATAATCAAAGGTCACATCATAGTAATCCCTGGGATGTTGAATTGCAGCGGCAACAGTATCATAAGCTTTTAAGAAATCTAAAAAATCTGTATAACAATAGCTTTGTTGGTCAGCAGTTATGAGTGATGGGGGGATTATTAATTGATTACGCTGGGCTAATTTTTTATATAATGAGGGAGAGATAGTGCCCTCAAGATGAGTATGTAATTCGACCTTTTTTATCGACATAAAAATTCCTTTTGCGGTTTAATGGCGAAGAATTCTAGCATGCTTTCTTTCATTTTGAAAAATTGCTAGAATGCGAGAGAATAAGTGATGGTTTTTATATTTAGATGTAAGGAGATTTTGTGTTAACTAAGTACCGCGATATTGATAAATTTTATATCAGTCCTTACGATAAATTTTTAACCCAATTTGATCGAGATCATGTTAAATCAGCATCACAATTAAAAGAAATCCAAAAAAATCAACGAATTGCTCAGTTACGTGATGCGCCTGGAGCGACACCAGAAGATAAAGCTACTGTACTTTGGGATGGTTTTTAGCATGTTAATTATCATAGGATCTGTTTAGGCCAAGATAGTAGAATTGTAACCCCCCCCAAGCATCGGGGATAAAATATCTCAGTGAAGAAACCAATCCATTGATTGAGATAGTTATCTGTAAATCGATACATCTGTTTAAGTGTCATAGGGTTATTAGTATGACCAATTATTCTTGTTCCATGGTTAAAAGTCCAATCAACTTATCGTGTCCCATGGTTGAAAGTCCAACATCTTATGATTGTTGGGCCGTTGGCTCAACAATCATTTTCAGGCTTACCTAGATGCTGTTTTTTGTGGGGGGTCAAGTAATGGAAGTACTGTCACCTTAGTACCGAGATAGCCATTTTCTTTATTACCCGCATCAATAAATTCATGATTGAGCCATTTTGCATCGTCGACGAACATACGCACACATCCGTGGCTGGCGCGGAATCCTGGTATATCACTTGAACCATGTAATGCAAATCCTTTATGGAAGTACATGCAATAGGGCATGCGCGCACCATCGAAGGTATTAGAGCGGCAATTTTCGTTTTCTTTGCTGAATACCCGGAATATTCCTGTCAATGTACGACAAGAGTTCGCACTGTCAGAGCATCTATCTCGACCAGAAGAGATGGGGCCCCATTTGACTAAATAGCCTTTTTCATCATAAGCAGCCCAAGCTAATTTATCTTGATCCACAACAATTTGTCGCTCGCCAATATCTTTAACAACTAATGGGAAGGGGGATATATCTTTAAATGTTGTGGTGGCTAAATTTTTAGGAACTACAATTTCTCGGCCATACCAAATTTCATTGTAAGTTCGGTTTAAGCGTTGTACGAGATCGCGTTGATCGGGATCAGGGAACATATTTCGCCAGTTTTGCCCCTTGCCCACCTTGACGCACTCATACTGTGGATAGGCACATAGTGCAGTACCGTAATAGGCTATCGATGCTGAATAAGCATTCGATAAGCCGAAGAGTAACATCGATATAATTATTCTTTTCACGCTAATCTCCTTGATATCAATCTATACATCCTGTTGATTTCAATGCTTGTATACTCTTCGCACTTGAATTTTCGGCTGTGTTGCAAGCTTTTACGTCATCGGTCATGTACCTATATGTACACTCCCTCGACGCCTTGCCGAAAACTCAATTGCTGTGAGTATATTTCTTTAATATATCATGTCTGGCCGTTCAAAATTGGGATTGCCATAATAATTACTGCTATTAACCCGGTAAGCACTTTGCCAATTTGGATTGTTATTTTCAAAATATTTTGGTGCCCTATAGCTTGTCGAGGTGACATATCGATATTGGTCATCAGGCATTTGAGTTGATTGGCAACTTGCTAGCAAACTTAAAGAGAATATCATTAATAGTATTTTTTTCATGATTACCATCCTATGCCCTGCAAATCTTACAGGTATAATTTAAGCATAGTACGGGTTTTCAAATATTCAACTTATCTGGTTAAAATACTACCATGAGATAGAGGAATCATTTCAAAGGGAAATTTATTGCCGGTTGTTTCTATTGTATTTGGCCATAAACTTAAGACAAATCCACCGCCTCCGGAGCCGGTTGGCTTCACCGCGATAGCACCATAATCTTCTAATTGTTGAATATGATGAGATAGGTTTTCACTGATTAAACTCCATTGTTCAAAGCATTGGCGCGCATTGCTTATCGCTTCGGATAGTAAAGAGAGACTGCCTTCGTTGTTTTCTTCAAGTGCTTTGATTGCCTTATTGACTGCATTATTCATGAGTTGATCTGTTTCATACGCCTTTGCTGGGTTAGCATCCCAGTAGGATTTTACTTGTGCAATGCAGTGTGCGGTGACGCCAATTTGTCCACAGGAGGATAAATACCAGTGAGGCTGCCATGTTTGGTGAATAGTTTTAGTTTGCCCTTGTTGAAAGTAGATCCCAACCTCTGAGGCAACCCCCGCAATATCTAATCCACTGCTTTTCCCATGAAACAAATGCTCGAGACTTTTTGCGAATTCGTTTATCTCATCGGTCTTGATGAGGTTCTGTGAAGAAAACCAACGTGCCGTTGCAACACACAACGCTGCAGAGGCACCCATACCGACTCCAATTGGAATGGTATTGTTAATATCAAAATGGCCATGAAGTTGGTTGAAGGATTGGCCTATAAGCTGACAGCCTTCTTGCAATACACTCCAAAATAATAAATGCATTTCAGGACCATACGAGCCGGTAAATTCAGCGTCTAACTCATGCGGCTGGGATATGTATTTTAGGGTGATTTGGTGTGATGTCATTGGAAATACAAGGGCGCCATGACCACGCAAGACTGCATGCTCACCGGCAAGGATCCACTTGGCATGAGTGGTAGTAGTGTAGTTACAGGACATCAAAATTTCCAATTAAGTGGTCAGATTTAAATTGTTGTGCGAGTTCGTATTGGTCCTCGCGATACAATAAATGAATATTGGGACCCGCATCCATGGTCACAAGCGGTCCATCGGCGTGATGATGCCATAGATCTTGAAGTAGTTTAAGTACCTTTTTGCTGGTTGGCGTCATATAGTGAAATGATGGGGTGCTTGAACTGAACAGCGCGTGCATATCGTGGAATTCACGCCAGGTAATGTTAAAAGCTTCTTCCCATGATTGTAATTCAAAGGCGTGTAAAAGTTGTTTTAAATTGTTGCTCGCACGCTCAATGCGTCCTTGGTACAGAGGGCTTGTTTTGATGAGTTGATGCGCTTTGCCCGAGCCGATTTTTTTCTCGGCATGACTCACTAAAATAACTTCATGGATTAAGTGCTCATACGGTAAATGAATTGCTTTAACGCTATCCTTTTCCCACAAAGCCCATGTCGGAAAAAATGAGCGACAAGAAGAGCCAGATCCTAGTCGACTTAATTGAGCCTGCTCTTCGACAGAGGGAAGAGGTTTTTGTGTTAATTCGGCAAGCGCTTGTACCGCACATTTTGTCAAGGCTGCAAAACTGGATGCGGAGCTAGCAAGTCCACTACTGTGCGGGAAATTATTAGATGACCGAACGATAAATCCGCCTCGATAATCAAAATAAGATTTGATTCGGCCTAAATGATTCAAAAAGCGGGCTTGTGCAGCGGGGTTCAGATCAAATGGTTCTGCACCGGGAATATTCAGTGGTTCCCAACAGTCTTGGTCAAAAGTTTGTGTCTCAAGTTGAACATTGGTTTGTAATTTATTGAGGGTGTATGAAAGCGATGGATTAGCTGGGATATTCAGTGACTCGTCGAGTTTGCCCATGTATTTAATTAATGCAATATTAGCGGGTGCTTGTGAAAACCATTGCATGTGGTGACTCCTTCAAAAATTTTGATTCGGGCATTTTATAACCAATCATCGAATAAAAACGTTTTCAATTGTAGTACATATCAATCCATTCTAATAGGTGATTTTTTGTAAGTTTAAGGTGCTTGAATTGTAAAATACTTTATTTTTTTAAGTGCATTATTGTTGATGTCTTGATGTTATGCTAGATTTGGCATATTATTTGATTATAGTTAGGTATTTAAATGAAAGAGTTAATTTGGCTGGGGAGCAGTCTTAGTGACTTAAAATCTTTTCCTGAAGAAGTGCAGGATGAAGTAGGATATGCATTGCATTGTGCACAATTAGGTCATACAGGTCCTTCAGTAAAACTATTTAAAGGTTACGGATCGGGTGTCTATGAAATTGTGAGTAATTTTAACACAGATGCATACAGGGCTATTTATATTGTTAATTTAAACGATTGTTTATATGTACTGCACGCATTTCAAAAAAAATCAAAATCAGGCATAAAAACACCTAAGGCAGAGTTAAATATGATTGAAACACGCTTGAAGCAGTTGAGGACGATCTTAAAAAGGGGGAAATTATGAGTGACCATGATGAGTTAAAAATGACACCGTCATCAGGCAATGTATTCGAGGACTTAGGTTATCGCAACGCGGATGAGCATTTATTAAAAGCTAAGTTTGCCATGATTATCAATAAGATTATTAAGGAAAAAAATCTTACTCAGGTTAATGCTGCGAAACTTCTTGATATTGATCAACCAAAAATATCTAGATTAAGCCGCGGTCAGCTATCTGGCTTTTCAATCGATAAGCTAATCGTTTTTTTAATATTACTTAATCAGGACATAGAGGTTACTATAAAGCCACACCATGCCAGCGTGAATAGTGATGATTTTAACCAACATTTTTCATTAAATTATGTGGCTTGCGCAAAGTAGTATAATGATTTTTTTGGGTTCCATTGGAGTAGGAGGGAATAACCATCAAACAAGCTCTATCATTCGTTTTTTAACGACCTGGCGCATCTTCCCAGAGAATTTTATGCAGCTGATATTGAAATCGCACCGGCAGTCGGTCTTGGATAATCCAGTCGGCGAGTTGCGTAGGCTCGAGCTCACCCCAGCTGGGTGAAAATAATATTTGCGCATGCTTGGACAGATCATTGTCCTGAATAATCTTGCAGGCCCAATCATAATCGGCACGACTGCATAAAACAAATTTAATTTGATCGCTCAATTTTAAATGTTGAATATTACTCATCAAGTTCTTGTCGCATTCTTTAGAATCCGGTGTTTTTAAATCCATTACAATCATGACTCGCTTATCAATTGTGGCTATGTCACAAGCACCGCTGGTTTCAATGGAAACCTGGTAGCCTTGGTCACAAAGAATTTTTAGCAAGGGGATGCAATGAGGTTGTGCGAGCGGCTCACCGCCTGTTACACAGATATACGGACATTGATATTCAGCGACCTGCGCGAGAATGGATTCTATTGTTTGTCGTTTTCCGCCACTGAAAGAATACGTTGTATCACAATATTGACATCGTAGGGGGCAACCGGTGAGACGAATAAAAACAGTAGGTAAACCAACAGTTGTTGATTCACCTTGTAACGAATAGAAAATTTCGGTGATACGGATTAAAGCGTTATTCATTGCCTAAAACTATCGAACATTCAGTGATTGCAGTTTAGTTGCCGCAAGTCGTGCTGTTTGTGTATCAGGATATTTTTTAATGACTTCATTCAGTTTCACTTTGGCTTCAGGTGCCTTTCCTGATGCGGCTAGGGCATACCCCATTTTTAGTAAACTGTCTGCTGTTTTACTGCAATTAGGAAATTGATTTAAAACGATTTCAAAATGTTGAATGGCATCAGGGTAATTCTTTTTGACCATATACAGTTCACCTAACCAGTATTCTGCATTGGCGGTATAGCCACCATGCGGATATTTAGCTAAAAAGGTTTGCATCGCTGGAATGGCTTGATCGAATTTTTTATTACGAACCAATTCGTAGGCTGACATATAGTTGAGTTGTTCATCAGCTGGGTTGCCATTGCTGGTTGCTGCGGGAACAATAATCGCCGGGGGTGCAGACGCAGTTGCTGGTAGATTGGTTATTACGGGTGTGTTGGGTGTTGCTGAACCAGATTGGTTCAAGGATAATTCTGTAGCAGGGGCTTTAGGCAGTGCAGATTTTGCTTGTCCGGCAGGCCCTTGTTGTAAGCGAGCATCTAAATCTTTATAAAAAGCCAGTTGTTGATCTTTTAATACTTTCAAGTCATGAGATTGCACTTCCAATTGTCCGCGAAGCTCTTGGATTTCTTGTTGCATACTCTGGACTTTATCTATGACTTCAACTGGCTTTTGATTTCTAGAACTACTGTCATCATGGGCCAATGGTCGTTCATCATTGGCCACACCGTCATCAAATCGTGCTGCATTGGATCCTTGAGCCCTAACAGGTTCGTCATATTTTGACGATTGATCATCAAGGATAGCAAAGTTTTCGCTGTCATCAACAACCGGTGCTTCTGCTACAGCAAGCACGGGGAATAAACAGCAAAAAACAGCAGCGATAAGAAATTGACCGGTAACCATTTTTCCCAATTTAAAATACCGACGTCCCGTGGCTTGTCCGCGGGATTCAGGTAATGTTAGAAATCGTTGGATCCCGCGAACAAGCCACGGGACATCGAGTAGGGATTGTGGGTTACCTGGACGGTTTAATTTCATTGGGTTGCCTCATAAGTTAGTTCAGCACGTCGATTTTGAAGGTGCGATGCTTCGTCATGTCCTAAGTTAACGGGACGCTCTTTACCATAACTGACAACACGGTATTGACTATGGCTAACACCAGCCATTTGTAGTAATTCAGCTACGCTGTCACCACGACGCTCACCTAAAGCAATATTGTACTCACGGCTTCCACGTTCGTCGGTATTTCCGGCGATGAGCACATGTGCACCTGGGTGTGATTTCAGGTAATCAGCTTGTGCGTTAAGAGAGTCCATATATTTAGAATTTAAATTCGCATCGTCATAAGAGAATAAATACACTTGGTTATGCGGAGCCTGGGTTGTATACGATTCACCAGGTTGTTGTCCTGCAAATTGACCAAATTGGCCGAGTCCGTGGGAGGATGCTCCACCGTCTGTTAGACCCGTTGCACTGCCTGGATGCTTTGAGCAGGAAGCAAGCAATACAACACTGGCTGCAACCAGACTCAATTTTGATAACGAATTTTTTCTCATCGAACTTCTCCTGAATTATTTTTTTTAATCGTTTGTTAACTGCTTACGCCTATCCACCACACCCACGTTCCGCGGCTTGTCCGCGGGATCCACACATTTCTGCATATCACTGGATCCCGCGGGACGTAGGAATAAGGTGAGTAGCTACATCGCCTGCTAACACACTCTATTGGTACATGATACAAAAAATGCTGTCTTCAGCAACTAAATTTTGGCTTTTAATTTTACATGGATTTTTGATTGGCGACTAGCTCTAGTTTTGATTAATTTTTAGGGCGTGTTGCATCACATTAAAGGTAATCCGGTAAAAATTTAAACAAGATAAAAAAGTATTCGTTGCATCACAATTAAGATGGCCTGAATCAAGGATTGAAATTGGTTTTATAAGACTGGCTGTATTTTGATGAAGCTGAATTTGGCGAAATAGAGGAGTCTATACGGATAAATGTCTTTTGCAGATCTTTAATGCTACTTGATAGGAGTGTCTGAAACCCTGCATAACGTTTAATGTATTGATTAACCGAAAGCCCTTTTGAATAGTATTTTTTTATTGACGAATTCTCCCCTGGGGCAGTAGGATACTTCAAGGTTTGACGCAGCGTCGACAGTACTTAGGCATTGGACATATGGATTATTGCAGGTATTTGTTTTTCTAAGAATCAAAGAGCGCAATAATGCCAAATTCCAAAAATAGTGTATGGAAAATCATCATAAAAATTTATAGGGTAGCCTTTATTTATATGAGTTATAAGGATTTATTTATAGATGTTGACCTTGCAAAAAAATGATTTAATTCAGCGAATTGAAAGAAAAAAAGCTATGGTAGGGATTGTTGGGCTAGGATACGTTGGGCTGCCCTTGCTCTTGTGCTGCTGTGAGGCAGGCTACAATGTGATAGGATTTGATATAAGCGAGGAGAAAGTCAGCTTTTTGTCAGAAGGAAAAAGTTATATTGAGCACATTTCCGATGATCGTATTCTGACTTATTCGTCAGGAACTCACGAATTCACGAATTCAGGAACATTCCAAGCAACGTGTGATTTCTCTCAAGCATTAGAGGCGGATATTCTTATCCTTTGTGTTCCAACGCCGCTCAATAAATATCGTGAACCAGACCTGCATTTTATTATAGACACAGTTGACGCGCTACTTCCTTACCTTCGGCCTGGGCAAATGCTCTGTCTGGAAAGCACAACATACCCAGGAACAACCGATGAAGAGTTAGCCCCGAGGGTTGAGTCTCGAGGTTTAAAAGTTGGAGAGGATATTTTTCTTGTCTTCTCTCCAGAGCGTGAAGATCCAGGAAACCCTGACTTTACTACACGCACTATCCCCAAAGTATGTGGTGGATATACTCCCGATTGTCTTGAAGTAGGTGTTAGCTTTTATAGTAAGATAGTGGACCAAGTGGTTCCAGTAAGCTCTACCCGTGTTGCTGAGCTCACAAAAATCTTAGAAAACATTCATCGTGCAGTGAATATTGGTCTCGTGAATGAGATGAAAATTGTGGCTGATAAAATGGGTATTGATATACATGAGGCAATACGTGCGGCGGCTACAAAGCCATTCGGCTTTGTAGCCTACCAACCTGGACCAGGTCTTGGTGGGCATTGTATCCCAATCGATCCTTTTTATTTGACCTGGAAGGCGCGCGAGTATGGCATACATACCCGTTTCATTGAATTAGCGGGTGAAATTAATGCAGCGATGCCTAACTATGTTGTTTCTAAAATTATTTTGGCTCTCAACGCAAGACAAAAAGCGGTGTCAGGGAGTCGAATACTGATTTTAGGGATAGCCTACAAAAGAAATGTCGATGACATGCGTGAATCACCTTCCGTTGTTATTATGGAGAAGCTTCAAGATTTAGGCGCACATGTTTCCTATAGTGATCCATATGTAGCTTCTTTCCCCCCAATGCGTGAGCATCATTTTGATTTATCAAGTGTTACGCTGAGTCCAGATAATTTAATTAGTTACGATTGTGTTGTTTTAGCCACTGATCACGATAATTTTGATTATTCTAGCTTAAAGCAACATGCAAAATTAATCATTGATTGCCGTGGTCGGTATTCTGAAATAACTGACTCTATTGTGAGGGCTTGATTTATGCGATACTCTTTTCCGCCTATTCGTGATCGTAAGATACGCTTCGCTATTGTAGGATGTGGTCGAATCGCTCAAAGTCATTTTGATGCCATTCAATCCTATACCGACAATGCAGAAATTGTCAGTGTCTGTGATATTGATTCTGAAGCGCTCGATAAGGCCGCAACACAGACGCAAGCAAAAGCATACACAACCCTTTCCGCAATGCTTGATGACACAAATGCAGATATTGTTGTGCTTACAACACCAAGTGGCCTTCATTCAATTCAAGCTATTGAGGTAGCGGCTTCTGTCCGACATGTTGTTACGGAAAAGCCTATGGCTACACGATGGCATGATGGTGTTCGCATGGTAAAAGCGTGTGACGAAGCCAATGTGCATTTGTTTGTTGTGAAACAAAATCGACGTAACCCACCCCTGCAACTTTTGAAAAACGCCATTGATGAACACCGCTTTGGTAAAATTTATATGGTCAACGTCAATGTGTTTTGGACAAGACCCCAAGAGTATTATGATAGCGCTCGTTGGCGAGGAACATGGGAATTTGATGGTGGTGCTTTTATGAATCAAGCAAGTCATTATATCGACCTGCTGGATTGGTTAATTGGCCCTATAGAAAGCGTTCAGGCTTATACCGGTACGCTGGCTCGTCGTATTGAAGTCGAAGATACAGGGGTCATGAGCGTTAAGTGGCGCTCAGGTGCTCTTGGTTCTGTTAATGTCACGATGTTGACGTACCCCAAAAATTTGGAAGGCAGTATCACTATTCTCGGTGAGAAAGGAACTGTTCGTATTGGCGGTGTTGCTGTCAACGAAATTCAGCAATGGGAATTCGAAACGCCGAATAAAGCGGATGAAACGATCCAACAGGCTAATTACACTACCGGCAGTATCTATGGTTTTGGCCATAAACTCTATTATCAAAATGTGATAGACGTTCTACGCGGTGAAGCGACACCACATACGGATGGGCGAGAGGGTCTTAAGTCACTCGAAGTATTAATCGCCGCTTATCTATCTGCCAGAGATGGCATGCGCATTGCACTACCTTTGGATTATTAATATGACAATTAATGTTCATCCTTCAGCAATCATAGATCCTGGTGCTAAAATTGGCGACAATACTTACGTTTGGCACTGGACGCATGTGTGTGCTGGAGCACAAATTGGAAATGCTTGCTCATTAGGACAAAATGTTTTTGTTGCTAATGACGTTGTCATTGGAAACAACGTAAAAATTCAAAATAATGTATCCATCTATGATGCTGTGCGCTTGGAAGATGATGTCTTTTGCGGCCCCAGCATGGTATTCACCAATGTTTATAATCCGCGCGCTGCAATTACTCGTAAAAATGAATATAAACAAACAACGGTTCGCCGTGGCGCAACCCTTGGGGCAAATTGCACGATTGTGTGTGGAGTCAATATTGGCGAATATGCGTTTATCGGCGCAGGGGCTGTCGTTAATCGTGACGTTAAGCCCTTTGAACTAGTGCTTGGCGTTCCAGCAAAACATTCAGGCTGGATGTGTCGCTGTGCAAATCGTCTTAAAGATAAAGGTACAGTACATTGTCACTGTGGTGCCACGTACCAAATTAGCGAAGAGGCATGTACCGCATTATGAGCAAAAAAATAGAATTTAACAATTTAAAAGCACAATACGCGTTGCTCAAAGAAACCATTAATCACCTCATTCAAACAGAGCTTGATCATGGGCGGTACATTATGGATCCTGAGTTTCAAAAGCTTGGCTGTTACATTCGCGACCACTGCAATGCATAATTCTAGTGTTTGCAATTTATATTGTGCAAAACGTGCTCTGCTTAAATTTAAGGGATTACTGTTTTTATTTTACAGAGCGTATTAGAGTCAAAATTTGATTGAAATAACCTGAGAGCTTTGGGTTGGCACAGGATACGGTTCGGAATATGAGTTAACAAAATCAATTTAATATATAGGCACTACCTATGGCTACAGACATATTAGTAAAAGAACATAAGTGGAAAACAGATTTAGGCCAATTATCAGATCCTAATAGTTTTAATGACAAAATAGACATTAGCGGCTTATCAACTAAATGTTTGATTGAAGCTTTGCATAGTATGGTTCGTATTCGTTTAGCAGAACAAGAAATAGCAAATTTAACAACTACTGGTTTGGTAAAATGTCCAATACATTTAGCGATTGGCCAAGAAGCAATTCCTGTCGGTATAGCAGCAAACTTGAGAAAGACAGATCATGCTTTTGGAAATCATCGATCTCACGGTCATTATCTTGCAATGGGTGGTGACCCAAGAAAATTATTTGCCGAAATTATGGGTAAATTTACCGGATGCTCACATGGATTCGGAGGTTCAATGCATATTTATGCTAAAGAGGTTGGTTTTTATGGCTCGGTACCGATTGTTGCAGGTACCATCTCTCTTGCCGTAGGTGCATCAATTGCAGCAAAATTCGATAATAATGGAGATGTAGCAGTGGCATTTTTTGGCGATGGCGCATGCGAAGAAGGTGTTTTTCATGAATGTCTGAATATCTCAGCCTCTATGGGGCTACCAATGATTTTTGTTGTAGAAAACAATCTGTTTTCAAGCCATCTAGATGTATATTTTCGCCAGCCATCTGATCGGATGGCACGTTTTGCAGAATCTGCCAAAATTGAACATTGCACTATTGATGGGAATAATGTCGTAGAGGTAATTACTAAGTCAGGAGCATTAATTGAAAAAATGCGATTAAATAGCACTCCTATCTTAATTGAAGCCATTACGTATCGTTGGCTTGGTCATGCTGGACCTCGTGATGATATTGATGTAGGAGTGCGCCGCTCACATGATGAAGTTTTAGCTTGGAGAAAACGTGATCCCATTGCTAGAGCTTTAAACGCTTTAATTGATGAAGAAAAATACACCCTTGCGGAATTTAATAATTATTCAGAAAAAATCTACAGGGAGTTCAAAAATATGTGTGCAGATGTAACCAATGATCCTTTCCCACCAGAAAATACACTAATGGATTTTGTCTATGCAAAATAGCAACCGAATCAATTATGGACAAGCAATCAGAGAGGGGTATGCATATTTACTTGCTAATTATAAAGAGGTTTTTGTCTTAGGGCAGGGTGTATGGAGTCCATGGTATGCTGGAAACTCAATGCTCAACTTGGAAAAAGAGTTTGGTAAAGAGCGAGTTATCGATACTCCTGTATCTGAAGCTGCGACAACCGGCGCGGCAATTGGAGCATCTCTTTGTGGTTATCGTGCAATAGTACTTCACCCCCGTATAGATTTTATGGTACTTGCTATGGATGCGATAGTAAACCAAGCAGCTAAGTGGTCACATATGTTTGGTGGGCAATCGCATCCAGCTGTTACTTTTCGGGCCGTTGTTAATCGTGGTGGTGAGCAAGGCGCTCAACATTCCCAAGCCCTGCATTCTTGGTTTGCACATATTCCAGGCTTACGTGTAGTGATGCCATCAACAGTAGCTGATGCTCGCGATCTATTGATTGCAGCAACTCTTTCCGATGATCCTGTGCTTTATATCGATGATCGTTGGCTCTATAATGATACGGATGAGATCCCTCCACCAGATGCAGTTGATATTCGTTCTATTCAACCTAGAATTTTAAGGGAGGGTAACGATGTTACTGTAGTTGCATGTAGTTATTCTACAAAGCTTGCACTAGAGGCCTCAATCATACTTGGTAAAGAGGGTATATCTGTAGAGGTTATTGATCTGCGGGTGATAAATCCAATAAACCATCAAGTGGCAATTAATTCAGTAAAAAAAACAGGAAGGTTAGTTGCCATTGATGGTGGTTGGTCAAATTGCGGTCTTGCGGCAGAAGTTATAGCTGGAGTAAGTGAAGCAACACCCTCTTATTATTGGAAAAAGACACCAATGAGAATTACCTTGCCTGGGGCACCAGCTCCAACTAGTAGCGCACTTGAAAAAATATATTATATTGATTCAGAGCGTTTAGCTGAAAAAATACATACATTATTTTGGACCCAATAAAATATGTTAAGAACCATAGATACCACTTTAATAGGGAAAAGTGATTTACTAGTATCAAGGATTGGATTTGGATGTTGGCAACTTGGTGGTTATGGTTGGCAACATACTAACCAAAAAGAAATTACGAATGCCATTGATCTTGCATTAGATTTAGGTATTAACTTTTTTGATACAGCAGATATTTATGGTCTTGGGATATCTGAAACCCTTCTTGCAAAAACAATTTCACAACATCCATTGGGTAATACCGCAATTATTGCTAGCAAATTTGGAGTACGTAATGGAAGAAATGGGACGTATGTTGATAATTCAAAAAAATGGCTTTCAGAGGCTATAGAGGCCAGCTTACGACGCTTAAATAGAGAAACCATTGATTTATATCAGCTGCATTGGCCTGATAACAACAGGCCAATTTATGAAACCCTTGAAGACTTAGAGCGTTTGCGCGATCAAGGGAAAATTCGTTGGTACGGAGTTTCTAATTTACCACCATCCGTTCTTGATATAGAGATAATTCCAAATGGTCTTGTTAGTTTCACCATGGAATATAGCTTAGTGCAAAGAAATAATGAAAGGTTAATTTTTCAGGCACTTAAAAATGAAAAATTGAGCTTTATAGCATGGGCGGCACTTGCTCAAGGATTGTTAACAGGAAAATATGATCGTAATAGTATTTTTGCTGATAATGATGTTCGAAGCCAGCCTGGCTCCTTATTTTTTAATGCTAATTGGGATTATTATGATGCCGTCTTAGCAACATTAAGAGAAATATCTAAAAAAAATAATAAAAAAATATCACAGATTGCAGTTCGTTTTATTTTGGATTATTTACCTAATAGCATTGTACTCACAGGAATAAAAAATATTTTTCAATTGAAAGAAAATTTCAACGCACTAGGATGGTCTTTGCCAGTAGAAGATATTCTCGAGTTGCAAAATATAACGGCAAAAATATATGAAAAGAGCACTTGATTTATTATTATCTATTATCATTCTGGTGTTGACATCCCCTATTATTATTATTTTGTTGATTGCTATTTACTTTTTAGATAAAGCATGGCCATTATATAGCCCACTTCGAGTCGGTGAAAACTTTACGCCATTTAATATGCATAAAATGCGTACGATGAGTGCTGGGGCAGACAAAAATAAAATTGATACAACAGCACTGAATGATAGTCGTATCACCAAAATTGGACATATTTTAAGACGTTATAAATTGGATGAACTCCCTCAGTTATGGAATGTTCTCGTTGGCCAAATGAGTTTTGTTGGCCCTCGTCCACAGATAGATCGCGAGGTTCAACTTTATACTATCGAAGAACATGGTTTACTAGAAAGTAAGCCTGGGATTACTGATTTTTCCTCAATAGTATTTTCTGATTTAGCCGAAATTGTTGCAAATACAGAGGATCCTAATATTGTATATAATCAACTTATTCGACCATG
>Ga0364866_10024_pt1 | contig 98992 bp, 78 predicted proteins | sample ExccelAu500001D3_3_FD_206913 | JGI IMG/M metagenome (GOLD analysis project Ga0364866, IMG submission 206913) | Enriched cells from Trout Bog Lake Hypolimnion, Wisconsin, USA - BchlTB.Aug13.5000.01.D3 | ecosystem: Environmental > Aquatic > Freshwater > Lake > Hypolimnion/Profundal zone | place...
AGGACTACCAAAGACGGGGTCATCGCATTAAAACTTCAACAGAACCTTCACAAGCATACTTTATTTATTGTCGATGAAGCCTCGATGATCCAACATTCATCATTATCAGAAACCAGTTTGTTCGCTTCGAGAAATCTCCTGGATGACTTGTTTGAGTATGTTTTCAATGGTGAAGGATGCCGGATGATGTTTATCGGGGATACGGCGCAGCTGCCTCCCGTTGGATTGGAGCACAGTCCTGCCCTCGATTTCGATTATCTTCGCAAAACTTATCATCTTTTAATAGATACCCATGAGCTGACTGAAGTTGTAAGGCAGGAAAAACATTCAGGGATCCTGCTGAATGCGACTGCTGTAAGAAATCAAATACTCAGGCAGGAATGGGGATTGCCATTATTTTCGATTAGTGATGCTCATCGCGATGTGATCCGGATTAACGGGTCGGAACTGGAAGACGCACTTAATTCGGCATTTTCCGGATCTGAAAAGGAAAACAATGTCGTGGTATGCCGGTCAAATAAACGTGCCAACATTTTTAACAGGGAGATTCGTAAAAGAATTTTATTCTTAGAGGAAGAGATCAATAATGGCGACTATATGATGGTCGTTAAGAACAATTACTTCTGGTTACCTGAAGGATCAAGCGCTGGTTTTATAGCGAATGGTGATATTATAGAATTATTGCGCATCCGCAAGATAGAAGAATTGTATGGATTCCGGTTTGCAGATGTTACGGTCCGTTTCATTGATTATCCTGATGAAAAAGACCTGGATGTGAAGATCATCCTTGATACGCTTCAATCGGAATCGCCTGCCTTATCCTCAGTAGACAACAACAGGTTATTTCAGGAAGTGATGAAAGATTACGAAGAGCTTTCTTCACGCCGGGGACGGATAGAAAAAGTGAAAATAAATCCCTATTTTAATGCCTTGCAAGTGAAATTCTCTTACGCCCTTACATGCCATAAAACACAAGGCGGACAATGGGATACAGTTTTTATTGATCAGGGGTATCTGAATGAAAAAATGATGAATCTGGAATATCTCAGATGGTTGTATACGGCTTTGACAAGGGCTACTAAAAAGCTTTACATGGTTAACTTTGATGAAAAGTTCTTTTTCGGTTCCTGATTCCTTTATCATATCCTTTTAACTTTGTATTTATCATTATTTGAAAGAAACAAAATGGAAAAATCAAAGAGAATTGCGCTGGTAGCGCACGACAACAGGAAAAAAGACCTTGCTGAATGGGTGGAGTTTAACTATAAAACGTTATTGGGGCATCAACTAATTTGCACCGGTACAACTGGGAAAATGGTTGAAGAAACCATCAGCAATATGCTTCAGGATGACGAAGAGATTGAAAACTCAATCATCCTTTTAAAATCCGGACCCTTGGGAGGAGATCAACAATTGGGTTCAATGATCTCAGAAGGATTGATCGACATGCTGATCTTTTTCTGGGACCCTATGCAACCACAACCACATGACGTGGATGTAAAAGCACTCCTCCGGATTACAGTGGTTTATAATATCCCGACTGCATGTAATCGCTCTACTGCTGATTTTATGATATCATCTCATCTGTTGCGTGAAAAATATGAACCCCGGTTGGTGGATTATTCTGTTTATATCCAAAGACAAATCACTTAAAATACTAATTTTGCACGCCAAATAGATTACGCTTATGTATGCTTTATTTAAAAAAGAGGTCAATGGTTTTTTAAATTCTCTGATAGGTTATATTGTTATTATCGTTTTTTTAGTAGTGATTGGCCTGTTTCTTTGGGTTGTACCAATGCAGTTTAATATTCTCGATTTTGGTTATGCTAATATTGACGGGCTCTTTATTCTTGCCCCTTTCGTTTTTCTTTTTCTTATCCCTGCTATTACAATGCGTTCTTTTGCAGATGAAAGAAAAAGTGGTACCATTGAATTGCTGATGACTCAACCATTGACCGACCTCCAGGTTATTCTGGCAAAATATTTTGCCGGAGTTTTCCTGGTGATTTTCTCTCTTGTTCCGACACTTATTTATGCCATTTCTGTTTATCGGCTTGGGCTTCCGGTTGGAAATCTTGATTTGGGTAGTATATGGGGATCTTATCTTGGATTGCTTTTTCTGGGTTCCACCTTTGTTGCCATCGGCATCTTTGCTTCTTCCGTCAGCGATAACCAGATTGTTTCGTTCATCATAGCTGTTTTCTTTTGCGCTTTCTTCTATATTGGATTTGAATTGATTTATACGTTCATCCTTTCCGGGAAGGTCGGACTTGCCATTCAATCGATCGGTATCAATGTTCATTATTCTTCAATTAGTCGTGGTGTTGTTGATACACGCGATCTGATCTACTTTATCAGTATTTCTGTATTCTTTATCTTACTGACAAAGATATCGCTGGAGAGTAGAAAATGGTAGTTTTATTAGTTAATAATGAAAAAGCTGGGATTTACCAGTGAAACGAGAATGACTGACAAAAAGAAAAATATCAAACGGTCGAACATCATCCAACTGTTTCTCGGGATCGTCATTTTATTGCTGGTCAATATCATTGCCGGTTTTGTTTTTACCCGTATTGATTTGACTGCTGAAAAACGCTATTCCCTTGCTCCTGCAACCAAGAAAATGTTAAAAGGATTGAAGGATGAAATTCTTTTCAAAGTATATTTAGAAGGGGACCTTCCTCCCGGATTTCGCCGGCTTGCCAATGAAACAAAGGAGATGCTTGATGAATTCAGGGCGTATAGTAAACATATTCAATACGAATTTGTTGACCCTTCCTCCAATCCTAACCCGACGGAACGCAATGATGGTTATAAACTTCTTGTCGAGCGCGGATTACAACCTACCGAGATACACCTGAATAAAAAAGGGCAGGCATCTCAATTGATTATTTTCCCCGGGGCAATTGTGTCTTATGGTGGTCGTGATGTCCCGGTACAATTGGTTATGTCACAACTTGGGGAAGCAGATAAAGCCTTGAATAACTCGGTTCAATCACTTGAGTATAACCTTGCAAGTTCCATCCAGAAACTTACTGAGCGGAATAAGCCTCAAATCGCATTTATCCAGGGACAGGGCGAATTGTCACAACTTGAAACACTTGATGCAAAGAATGCCTTGTCAGAATTTTATAATGTTGAAGGTGTTACCATAAACCATAAAATCAGCAGTCTTGCCATCCGGCTTCAGGGGACATCGAGTGATATGCTGGTCAATAAATACAAAGCCATCATTGTTGCTAAACCTACAAAACCCTTTGATGAAAAAGATAAGTTCTTAATTGACCAGTTCATCATGCGGGGTGGAAAGGTGCTCTGGTTGATTGACCCGGTTTTTGCCAGTATGGACAGCCTTCAGAAATACAATTCTACCATGGGTCTGGTAAACAATATCAACCTTGAAGATATGTTATTCAACTACGGAATAAGACTCAATACCAATCTGGTAATGGATAAAATAGCGTTGCCTATTCCTGTAGCAACGGGTCAGATCGGCGGCCAGCCACAATTTGAATTTTTCCCATGGTATTATTTCCCTGTGTTAACACCTACTATCGCACATCCCATTGTTAACGGACTGAATGCCATCAAAACTGAATTTATAAGTAGTATTGATACTGTGGAGGCACAGGGAGTAAAGAAGACCATTTTATTGACCACCTCTCCATATTCACGAACGGTGAACGCCCCTGTTTATATTGACTTGGAAATTTTGAAAAAGCCATCTGATGAAAATCAGTATAATCAAGGCCCTCAATCTGTTGCAGTGTTGCTTGAAGGAACTTTCACGTCTTCCTTTTTATTCCGTTTGCCGCCTGAACTTGCTGATAATAAAGATCTTCAATTTTTATCCAAGAGTCGCAAACCTTCGAAGATGATCGTGGTTGGCGATGGTGATATCATTAAAAACCAGTTCCAACTCACGCAGGGTTATCCTTTACCCTTGGGGTATGATCAATATACACGACAAACATTTGGCAATAAGGATTTTCTCCTCAATGCGATGAATTATCTTTGTGATGATTCCGGCCTTATCACAGTCCGCTCTAGAGAACTTACGTTAAGGATGCTCGATACAACCAAAATTGAGAGTCAGCGATTTTTCTGGCAGATCCTGAATGTTTTACTTCCATTGATATTGATATTAATTTTCAGTTTTATTAAATTGAGAATTCGTGCAAGAAGATATTCACGGCCAACTGTTTCATCAACAATAAACCATTAAAGAAGGTATGAAGAAAAACAGAAAATTTGTATTTGCTGTTGTTGTTTTGGCTGTCATTGCACTTGTGCTCATCCTTACCAATTCCAAATCGACATTTAAACGAGCCCTAAGCGATTTCGCCGTTGAAGATACGACTAGTGTTGTCAAGGTCTTTATGTCAGACAAGAATAACAATAATTTGACTTTGACAAGGTTGCAACCTGGAAAATGGCTGGTTAACAATAAATATCCCGGATCAAAGGCAAATATTGAAATGTTACTGGGCACCATCCAGCAATTGCAGGTGAAAGAAACGGTACCGAAAGCTGCTCTTGAAAACATTATTAAAGACATTGCAGTAATTGGCGTTAAAGTCGAGATTTACCAATTGAAATACAGGATCAATCTGTTTAACTTTATCCGTTTGTTTCCCCATGAAAAACTGACCAAGGTTTATTACGTTGGTGGCCCTATTCAGAGCAACCAGGGTTCATATATGATCATGGAACATTCCTCCGTACCTTTTGTAGTTTTTCTTCCGGGATTACGGGGCTTCGTAACGCCTATCTATTCTCCAATTGAAAAATACTGGAGAGATTATTCAATATTTAAAAAGACCATACAGCAAATCGAATCTGTAAAAGTGGAGTTCCCTTGTGAACCTGAAAAATCATTTGAGGTCAGGAACAATGAAAAACTAAATTTTCAATTAATCGCATTGGTCAATAATCAACCGGTTCATATTTTTGATACACTGAGACTCACAACATTCATGACATCATTCAGAAATATTAATTTTGAGGCCATTGTAAACGATATGGATGCTCATGAGAAAGACTCGATTCTTGCCACAACACCTTATTGCATCATATCTGTAACTGATACAAGTCATGTGACACGTAGTATCAAAACATTCAGGAAAGGTGCCGCTCCAGGCGAAGTGGATGATTTTGGAAAATTGATCCCTTACGATCTCGACCGACTTTATGCATTGGTCAATGATGATACGGATTTTACGCTCATCCAATATTACATGTTCGATAAGATCCTGCATCCATTATCTTTTTTTATAAGAACCCAGGAGCCGAAAAAGAAGTAGGTTCATGCTTGAAAAATACATAGGACAAGGTTCATTGCTGTCAAACCGTTCGCCGTTTATCAAAAATACATTAAAACTGGTATTGGGCTCAGGGATTGCCCAAGCCGTCACTTTCCTTGTTTCACCAGTTCTGACAAGACTTTATTCCCCGGAGGACCTTGGACTTTTTACTTTTTTTATTTCTATTGTTGGATTATTTGCTTTGATTGCAACATTAAGGTATGAAGTTGCAATTATTTTTCCGAAGGAAGATAAAGATGCTGTAAATATTGTTTCTCTGTCTGTGATCGTTGCCTTCTGCCTGTCAATGATTTTATTTCTCTTGCTAATTTTTTACCGGATTTTTCTGTCGACCAGGTTTCCCATGAATCCAGTTCTGACACAATGGTTTTTTTTGTTACCGGTTTTTGTTTTCTTTCTTGGATTAGCGAATGTTTTTCAGAATTGGTTAATCCGGAAAAAGCAATACAGGATTCTTTCTTTAGGCAGGATCATCAATTCGTCGGGGAATAACCTGACGACCTTATTATTGGGGTTACTTCAGGTTGGAACCTGGGGACTGATGATTGGAAATTTTACAGGATCATTATTATTTGTTCTGTTTCTTGGATTTTGCATATATAGATCCGGCCAATTCCACAAGACTGAATTTGAACGTTCTTCTCTTATGCGTTTTGCAAGGAGATACAAAGAATTGCCGGCTTCCAATACCTTGCAATCGATCCTTGAAGCAACTCAGAATTTTGGGATCATCTATCTTACAAAGATTTTCTTCAGTTCTTCCATTGTCGGGTTCTATGCATTGTCGATTCGTGTGCTTCAGGCGCCTCTTTGGCTTATTGGTAATGCAATTTCGCAAGTTTATATGAAAGATGCGGCTGAAAAGTTTAATAAAAATGAAGACGCGGAAGAGCTGCTTATAAAAACAATAAAATTGGCAGGAATAGTGGCATTGCCTGTGTTGATTATTTTATTGTCATGTGGACCCTGGCTTTTTGCTTTTGTTTTCGGTTCGAACTGGAGAGAGGCGGGTGTTTTTGCGAGACTGCTAGCACCATGGATGTTTTTTGATTTTATCAGGTACTCCATCGCTCAGTCTCCATTAATCGTTGGAAGGACACGTTCAATGTTCTATATTTCTATTATTGGCAATGTATTGATGGTAAGCTGCTTTTGTATTGGTGGATGGATATTCAGGGACGTTAAAACTGGTTTTTTATTACTCTCTATTTTTATGAGCATGTATGCAATCGGAGTGATTTTATGGATACGGACAATAGTAAAACCAGTGAAATTATGATAGATCAAAATTCTGGCATCTCCATCAGCATAATTATTGTTAACTATAATTCCGGTTCATTGTTGAAAGAGTGCCTTGCCAGTATTTTTGAAAAGGTTGATGACAATTATGAAATTATCATATATGATAATGCCTCTACTGATGATTCATTAAAGATTGTCAGTGATTCATATCCTTGTGATTCCCGGATCATAGTAATGATGGGTAGAGAGAACCTTGGTTTTGCAAAAGCAAATAACCTCGCTGCCAATAAGGCTAATGGAAAGTATTTGCATTTCCTTAATCCGGATATTGTAGTGAGCGCTTTTTTGTCCAGAGATTATCAAACGGTAATTAATGGTAATATAAATATGGTTTATGTTACCAGCCTAGTCGATGAACAAGGAAGGACGCTGAAGACTAAGTATCTCATCCCAACATTTGTCAATTATTTCAATCGTATCTTTCAAAAAGAACGAATTGCCTTTTGGAATATTGGAGCTAGTCTTATTATCAGCAATGAAGCATTTGCACTCATTGGGGGTTGGCCTGAAGATTATTTTATGTATGCTGAAGACCTGGATCTTTTTTATAGGATCTACATGCACAAGTTGGCAATAACATATCTTGAAACCCGCTTGTTCCATATCGGGAAAGGGACGACGAAGAATATCTGGAGTGAGAGAGAAAGAGCAATAAAGGTCGAAATTTCCTTTCGACAGTTTTACCGGAAATATGGCATTTTTTGGCAATATTTTTTATTGCGTCCAATCCATTTGGTTTATATCTTGTTCAATGAACCAAAGTCATTTATTTTATCCCTGAAAACATTCATTCGCACAATTTTTTCCGGTTCACTATGAAGATCCTATTGCTCACCGACATTAATTCGTCTCATTCAAGGAAATGGGCAAAAGGATTAGTTGATCAAGGTATCCAAATCGGGATCTTTAGCATTTCTTCTCCAATAGATGACTGGTGTTCAGCTTCTCATATTGAAGTTTTCACACCATTAAAGTTTAATCCGGGAGTCTTCTCCTCGGGAACCTTCCGGAAATTAAAATACCTGAGTCTGATTCGTCACTTGAAGAAGACGATCAGGATTTTCCGCCCAAATATCCTTCATGCCCATTATGCGAGCAGTTATGGATTGTTGGCTGCTCTTTCTGGCTTTCATCCACTAATAATTTCTGTTTGGGGCAGTGATGTTTATGATTTCCCAAAAGTCTCGATACTTCATCAAGCACTACTAAAATACAATCTGAAAAAAAGTGATCAGGTTCTTTCTACAAGTAATGTAATGGCAAGGGAAACAAGTTTATATACTAATAAACCCATCCTGGTCACTCCATTCGGTATCGATACCAGTCTGTTTAAGCCAGCTCCCGATATAAATTTCGAACAAACAGATTTGGTTATTGGAACGATAAAAACCCTGGAAAAGAAATACGGTGTTGCTTATCTTTTGCAAGCATTCAGTATCCTATACCACAAATACCCTGATATCAGGTTAATGTTGCTGATCGTCGGATCCGGATCCCTGGATAAAGAGTTGAAAGTACTCGCAGAAACTCTGGGGATTTCAAGTGTCACCGAATTTACTGGTGCTGTTCCGTATGCTGAAGTAGTAAAATATCATAACCGGCTGGATATTTATGTAGCTGTTTCAATCGATCCAAGTGAGAGCTTTGGTGTTGCTATTCTGGAAGCCTCTGCTTGTGGGAAGCCTGTCGTTGTGAGCAATACCGGTGGCCTTCCCGAAGTTGTACAAGCTGGTACAACTGGTTTTGTGGTTCCTGTTAAAGATATTGAGGCAACAGCATTGGCACTCGAAAAACTTGTACTTGATCTCAAACTGAGACAAACCATGGGGGAGAATGGACGCACACATGTCCAGGCAAATTATGAATGGAATGACTGTGTGAGAAAAATGATTAACGTTTATGAAAAGATTTTGGCAAAATAAATAAGATGGATCCTTTAGTCTCTATTATCGTCCCATGCTTTAATGAAGAAAATTATATTTCGGATGTTCTGGATGATATCCTTTTACAGGATTATCAGAAAGAGCTTTTAGAAGTGATCGTGGTTGATGGAATGAGCAGTGACAGAACACAGGAGATCGTTCGTCAGTACCATGAGAGGTATCCATTTATCCGCCTCGAATTAAATAAGCAACAGTTCGTTCCTTTTGCGCTGAACCTGGGTATTCAAGAATCGAAAGGGGAAGTAATTGCAATCATGGGGTCACATGCTCAATATCCACAGCATTATATTTCTTTTCTTGTGCATGCATTATTTGATCTGAATGCCGATAATGTTGGCGGAGTTTGTGTTGCTACCCCTGCTGAATCTACCACAAGAGCCAAGGCGATTGCCAATGCTCTTTCTTCTCCTTTTGGCATGGGAGACGCCATGTTTCGGATTGGGGCTAGCAAAAGAATGAAGGTGGATACAGTTACTTTTGGATGCTACCGCCGATCGGTTTTTGATAAGATTGGAATGTTCGACGAAGATCTGTTTCGCAATCAGGATGATGAATTGAACGGTCGGTTGGTAAAAAATAGTGGAACCATTTATCTTCTCCCTGAAGTCAGCATTACATATTACCCACGGTCGACTATAAAAGGTGTATGGAGGATGTTTTACCAATATGGACTCTTTAAACCTATGGTTGCTCTTAAATTGGGTAAGCCTGCTACTTTGCGACAACTTATACCTCCTTTGTTTGTAGTTTTTCTAGTATCTTTTCTGGCCGGGTCATTCATGAATCCTGTATTATTTGAAATTTTCCTGTACGTATTCGGATTGTACCTCCTTATAGATATTATTGTTACTCTTAGAATATGCTTTCGGGACCATTCCTTTTTACAAGCATTGGTAATTCCATGGTTGTTTTTCCTCATACATCTTTCTTATGGATGTGGGTACCTCGTGGGGATTCAGAAATTTATTATCTTGCGGAAGAAAGTTTCAGTTCTTAAAACGAGCCGGTAAACATGATTAAAACTCGCACCCTAATTCATCAGGAAGTTTTTAGGTATTGTATGTTTGGGATTGCATTTCTCTTGCCAGTTTATGGGCGAACTGTACCACCATTGATAGCAGTGATGGTTCTCAACTGGATTGTTGAAGGCGGGTTTCGGCAAAAATTCAATCTTATCAGATCAGAGCGAATGCGAAGATTGGCACTTTCATTTGGGTCAATTTACCTTCTTTATTTGGCAGGGTTAATCTATTCTTCTAATATAAAATATGGACTCTTTGACCTTCAGGTGAAATTATCTCTTTTCATTTTTCCATTACTTTTTGCAACAGCAGACGAAGAATTTTTCAAAATCCCTAATCGTAATCGACTTTTGATTTTTTTTATAATGGGTTGTTTGGCCGGAAGCATCATGTTAATGGGAAGGGCATTAATTGAAACCATACAATACCAAGTGGTCAATGCATTTTTCTATGGTGAATTATCCTGGTATTTTCACTCGAGCTACCTTTCCATGTATTACGATTTCGCTCTGGTGGTTTTGATAGGTCATGTCATTAATATAGAATGGAAACACAAAATATTATTGCATATCCTGGAGATTGCACTCATTTTATGGTTAATAATTTTAGTGTTTCTTCTGAGTTCAAAAGCCGGAATCCTAATCCTTGGCTTCATCTTCTTATTTTATGTAGGATTATTGATTTTCAGGAAAAGAAATTGGAATGGGGGGATCACCTTGTTTTTAATAGGATTTCTTGTTTTTTTTTCAAGCTATCATTTTTTGCATAAACCTTTTGAAAGAATGGAGATTGCCGGAAATGTGATCCGATCTGATTCTGGAAACCTGAAAAAATCAACAGAAAGTAATACTGAACGAATTGACATTTGGAGTGCTTCATTGGAAATCATACAGAGCCATACTTTGATAGGAGTAGGGACTGGTGATGTAAAAGATGCCCTTAACATAAAATACCTGGAGAAAGGCATGGACTATGAAAGAAACAAAAATCTGAATGTCCATTGCCAGTATCTGCAGACCTTTGTTGCACTGGGGATTGCGGGAATTCTTTTCCTTCTTTTCATGTTGGTGATGCCAGGGATTATCGCAATACGCCGGAATGACTACTATTATCTGCTATTTCTCTTAATTTTTGCATTCAATATTCTGGTCGAAAGTATGTTTGAGATTCAGGCTGGAGTTGTGTTTTATGCATTCTTTAATGCATTTCTTTTTAACTCAATGAATGTGGGTAATCATCAAAACTACTCATGAGTTAAAAAAAAAGCTGTCTCAATTAAGAGACAGCTTTTTTTTAATAGAGTATTGATTAAACAAGTCCCTGAGCTAACATTGCATCAGCTACTTTTACGAAGCCAGCAATGTTGGCGCCTTTTACGTAATTAATGAATCCGTCAGGTTCTGTTCCATATTTAACACAGTTCTGGTGAATGCTGATCATGATGTTATGTAATCTCTGATCAACTTCTTCCCTTGTCCATGATAAACGCATAGAGTTCTGTGACATCTCAAGACCGGAAGTAGCAACACCACCAGCATTAGCAGCTTTGCCAGGTCCGTAGAGAATCTTGGCTGCAATGTAAACTTCGATGGCTTCTGGTGTCGATGGCATGTTGGCGCCTTCAGAAACACAATAACAACCATTGGCCACGAGTGTTTTTGCATCATCTCCGTTGATTTCATTTTGGGTTGCACTTGGTAATGCAATGTCGCATTTAACTTCCCATGGGCGTTTTCCTGCAACAAATTTTGCTTCGCTATATTTGTCGCAATATTCCTTGATACGTCCTCTCTTAACATTCTTAAGATGTAATACGAAAGCAAGTTTTTCAGCATCAATACCTTTAGGATCATAAATGTACCCTTCAGAATCGGATAAGGTCACAACTTTACCACCGAGTTGGGTAGCTTTTTCAGTTGCATACTGTGCTACGTTGCCTGATCCGGAAACAACTACGGTCTTCCCGTTGAAATCAAGTTTACGGGTTTTTAACATTTCTGCTGCAAAATAAACCTGTCCATAACCTGTAGCTTCAGGACGGATAAGGCTGCCGCCCCATTCTAATCCTTTACCAGTCAAAACGCCGGTAAATTCATTGCGTAATCTTTTGTACTGACCAAACATGAAACCAATTTCACGTCCACCAACACCGATATCACCAGCGGGTACGTCTGTATCAGGACCAATATGACGTTGAAGTTCGGTCATGAAACTCTGGCAGAATGCCATTACTTCATTGTCTGATTTTCCTTTGGGATCGAAATCAGATCCACCTTTACCACCGCCCATAGGAAGAGTAGTCAAACTGTTTTTCAAAACCTGCTCGAAAGCAAGGAATTTCAGAAGGCCTAAATAAACTGTCGGGTGGAAACGTAAACCTCCTTTATATGGTCCGATAGCGCTGTTCATTTCAATACGGAAACCCCTGTTGATCTGGATTTCGCCTTTATCATTCAGCCAGGGTACCCTGAACATGATGACTCTCTCAGGTTCTGCAATACGCTCGAGAATTTTGGCAGTTTTGTACTTTGGGTTTTCTTCAATGAAGGGAATCAGAGATTCAGCAACTTCCTGAACAGCCTGGTGGAATTCTTTTTCCCCCGGGTTTTTAGCAATGATCTTGGCCATGAATTCGGCGACCAACTGGTCATAAACATGTTTTGTCATAGGACTAAATTGTTAAATTATTAATTTGTGAAAAACTTCACAATATTACGGAAAATATCAATACCCGGATGCAATTAAGCAGGATTTTTTTTTAACTCTTCTGATTGACCTATACATTGCGTTATATGGCTCATTTTGAATGTGAATCATGAGATTGTAACTTGCAATTGATCTCTGTTTTGATAAACAGTCTGGATGACATAAATGCTGCTATTTTTTGCCGTTTTATAAGTGAAGATTCCCTTTAATGATTTTTTCTTGTGAAATAATTAACAATAAAATCATGAAAGACTACCTAACCATAAAGTTTTACTAATTCTAATTTTTCGATTCTTGCAATGATTGCACCGTTGCTACGCCCAAAATGGTTAGCCATTTCATGAACTTTTTTTCTTTCACAATACATGATTGTCAATTCATCATCCATTTCAGTGGTCCAGGGTCTAAAGGCATCCTTATATTTTATTCTAATTTTTTCGAAGGTGTAAGTTTTTTTTATTTGTGCATCAACCTTATCAACTTTCCGATGGGGTCTTTTTCTCTTTCCCTGAGGGTTAATTTGTTTCTTCTCTTCTTTGGACATTTCCTTCAGAACATGAATCTTAGAAGAGTTCGGAAAATCATGTGGCATCAGGGATTCGGGGATGTGAATGCTGTTTCTTGTTCGTGTGACAGCTACATATAAAAGATTTATTTCTTCATTTATCTTCGGGATATTGATATCCTCTGCTTTATCATCTAATCGTATCTTTTCTAACTTATCTATTGTAATGAAGTCGTTAACGAGTTGAATTGAATCATATTCCATTCCTTTGCAACGATGAACAGTGGAAAAAATCATTTCTGCATTCCCTTTCTCGTCATTATTTATGTGTTTGGCTTTTATTGCACGAATGATACCTGGAATGCTGTTCCCATATTCCTTGACAATTTCAAGCATCATACCCAGTTGAACGTCTTCGGTTTTTTCAATATAATCAACCAGATCACCAATGTTTTTCATGGCTTTGATTAACTTGTCTTTGATTAGCTGACGTTTGCCATTATACAGGTATAATATATCATAAAGTGAAGTGCCTTCATCAGCATAGGTGTATGAATTAATGTTGCCTTCAAAATAAATATGGCTCAGGTGCTCCTTTTCAGTAATAAATTTTATTGCTTTTAGGAGGAGCCCAAGATTAGTTCGTGCAAGAACTGCTTTTGTTCTATTTAGTTTACTGGTTCCAGTACCCTTGATTTGAACGCTGTTATTTTGTTCTAAATACTTTTTCCATTTAAGGACTCCCATTGCCAGGTTGGCGATGTCCTGGCTGAAACGGAAACTGGTCGAAAGGTGAAATGTAGTGAAGTCTGCTTTTTCAAGTGAGTTAACCGCATAACGCCAACCATAAATTTGCTGATGGGTATCACCAATGATAACCTTAGTTGCGTTTTGTTTAAAAAAAATGTCAAGCATTGCAGGGGAAGCATCTTGACCTTCGTCAAACAGGATATAGTCAAAGTTCAGAGTTGGGTTCGATAATTGAAATTTCTTTAGATAAAAGTCGTGAGAGATTTCAATTTCGCCTTTGTCCATCTTGCTTAAAAGTAGCCGCGATTGACTTTCAATGTAACCATAGAATTTTTTAACGAATGCCTTTGCCTTTCTATCTGATACAACATCAAGATAGTTTAATTCCTGAACCTTTTGCCGGTCGCTATTGCAGAAATAAGTAATGTACTTGTTGATGTGATTTGCTACGATATGTTCTGTGTGCTTTTCTCCATTCCCATGCAGGTTAAGCAGTTCAACGATCTCACTCGTAGTAAAACCATGGGGCCTGACAGTATATTCATGTTTGTAAACGATGTATTTGTAAGCAAGGGAATGGGCGGTCTCAACTTTTACATTGTCAAGCCCTTTATCTGCAAATTTTTTTATGGCTTCTAATTTTACAGACTTGTTGAAAGCGAGATACAGTATTTTGCTTTTTGGGGGTCTGGCTTTGGCATATTCAATCAGGGTCGTGGTCTTACCCGACCCGGCAACTGCATCAATTTTTATGTTCCCGGTTGAATTGATAATTGCAGATTGTTCTGATGTTAAATCCATCTGTAAAAATGTTTTCCCTTAATCCGCCATAAGGGAAAAGGTAACACTAAAATTCTATATTTATTTCCATCCTCTGTCCTTTGATTTCTGTCCTCTGCCCTCTATTTCCCCACCACCTTCTTCTTCATAGAGGTAATCTTGATAAGGAATCCAAAATTAGTACTAAGGTTGTTCCAGACATTCATGTTCAACTTAATTGGAACCATAGCCACCGTATTATTGGTAACATTATAATTGGTATTAGAGATCATATAATCCAGGGTATAGAAGAAGCCAAATCTCCCATCAATGTTGAAAAACAGGTTATACCCCAACTTTAGTCGCCTTTACTCACACTATACTCATTCTATACTCATTCTATACTCATTCGATACTGCGGCAATAGGATTTTCTTATGGATTCTTTTATTTAGACATTGTTCACCAATACTTTAGATATACTCAGCACCCTGCTTTTTTACTTTTCTCCTTGTAAATTTCGCGTAGTTTACTTCCCCAAATATTCATACTTTTACGCCCTCATCCTAGTTTTAAACACAACCAATGGAGCCATTTGAAGAATATTCCGGCAAGCAGCCGATTGGTCCCGATTCGGTAGATGTCGGTAAACTTATTTACGACAACCGCGAAAGGCTGAAAGAGCTATCAGCAATTAACCAAACAACGGCCATTCTTCGCACTGGCATCCCTATAGAAGAAGCGCTTCATCAGATTGTCCTCATTCTTCCTAAAGCCTGGCAATATCCTGACTTTACTGTCTCGAAAATCCGGTTTGGCGATTTTGAGATCACAAGTCCTGGTTTCCGGGAAACCGAGTGGTTACAAAAACAAACCTTTGAAACAATCGACAACCAGGAAGGCTCCATCGAAATTTGTTATGTCAAGGCTTTCCCTCCTTCATTTGAAGGCCCATTTCTCAAAGAAGAGCGGCACCTCATTATCAACCTTGCCAACATCATAGCGGGTTACATTAATGGCATAAAAGGCAAAGCAATCCTGAAGAACAAGATTGAGGAATCTTCTTCCATAAGAAAAGAGTTACCTGAATCCACGAAGTACAGCCGCCGACTTCTGCAGAAATTTCTCAACAGGAACAATTTTAACAGGGATATATATCACGATCTGATGCCTTTTAAAGTCAAGGAGATCTTGCTGGTTGCCAACCTTTATGATGCCTACAGCATTGAAAAAGAAGGCCGGTTCTCTGAACATGTCCTTGGTGAATTCTATCAACTCAGTCTTAGCACCATGCCCCGCATAACAGGGGTTTCATCTACTGATGAAGTATTTGAGCAACTGGAATCAAAGCACTACGATCTGGTTATCATCATGATGGGAATGGAAAAGCAGTTTCCTGTTGAGCTTAGTAAAAAAATCAAGGAGAAATACCAGTATATTCCGGTCTTCACATTGCTGAATAGCAACACAGATATCGCCTTATTCGATGCAGAACCAGAAAAGTTGACCTGGATAGATCGTGTTTTTGTTTGGAACGGGGATTCCAAGATCTTCTTTGCCATGATCAATTACCTTGAGGACAAGATCAATGTGGAGAATGACACCACTATCGGGATGGTACGTGTAATTTTGCTCGTGGAAGATTCACCGAAATATTATTCCTTATATCTTCCCAATCTTTACAATATCGTTCTCGAACAAACCAAACATATCATTGAAGATGTAACTACTGACGAATTATACCGTATCCTCCGGCTTAAAGCCAGACCCAAGATCCTGTTGGCCTCCACCTATGAGGAGGCCATGTTTATCTTTGATAAGTACAAAGACTTCATTCTTTGCCTTATTTCGGATGTAAAATTTAATAAAGATGGCCAACTTGACAGTACTGCCGGATTCAGCTTGGTAAAAGAGACACGGAAAGTGATTAAGGAACTTCCGATTGTGTTGCAATCGTCAAACGATAATAATGCCAATGAGGCATATGATCTGAAAACTGCCTTTATCAAAAAAAATTCAGAGACGTTATTGCTCGATTTCAAGAGCTTCATCACCCACTACCTGGGTTTCGGGAATTTTATCTATCGTGACCAAGATGGCCGGCAAATAGCCGTTGCCAGATCGTTAAAGGAATTTGAAGACCTTCTGCGCACCATTCCGGAAGAATCTCTGCTGTACCATGCCAGAAAGGATCATTTCTCTATGTGGTTGATGGCCAGGGGTGAAATTCAGGTAGCAAAGATCCTGAATCCGGCAAAGGTGACTGACTTCAAAGATCCTGCCAGCCTTCGGGAACACCTCATCAGTGTAATTCAGGATTTTAGGAACGAACAGAATATCGGTAAGGTTATTCCTTTTGAAGAATCAGCTATTTCTGATGAACGCAATATCCTTGCACTTACAGAAGGATCGTTGGGTGGCAAAGGTCGCGGATTGGCATTCATCAATACGCTGATTTATAATTACGATTTTTCTCAGCATATCCCAGAAATCAACATTCGTACACCCAAAACATCCATCATCGGAACTGATGAATTTGAATATTTTATCGACCGGAATAAACTCAGGGAAAGGGCTGTTTATGTGGAAGATTACAATCAGATCAGGGAATGGTTTCTCGAAGGAAGCCTGACAGATAGCCTTGTCCGGAAGCTTAAATTGATCATCAAAACCATCAACAAGCCATTGGCAATTCGGTCGTCAGGTCTCTTTGAGGATTCCCTCAATCAGCCGTTTGCAGGGATCTTTGAAACCTACCTTATCCCCAATATTCATCCTGATCCTAATGTAAGGCTTGAGCAACTGATGAATGCAATTAAATTGGTCTATGCATCAGTTTATTCCCGAACTGCAAAAGGCTATATTGAGGCCATAAATTACAAGATCGAACAGGAAAAGATGGCGATCGTCATCCAGGAAGTTGTGGGCAACCATTATGAGGATGTTTACTATCCGCACATCAGTGGGGTTGCGCAGTCATATAATTATTATCCTTTTGCTCATATGAAGCCGGAGGAAGGATTTGCAGTGGCAGCAATTGGCTTAGGCAGGTACGTCGTGGAAGGCGAACGTGCTTTTCGCTTTGCTCCACAATATCCCGGAACAGAAATCAATTCACCTGCCGATCAGGTCAAAGGTTCACAGGTTTATTTCTATGCTGTGGATCTTAAAAAGGAAAATGTCAATCTAATCGAAGGAGAAGATGCCGGACTCCGGAAGCTTGATGTAGATGATGCAGAACGTCATGGAACACTGAAACATTGCGCCTCAGTATTTTCTTATGACAACAACCGCATCATTCCGGGATTGACTGCTATCGGTCCAAGGGTGGTTGATTTTGCTGATATCTTAAAATACAATTATATCCCACTGGCAAAAACGATCGAAGTTGTACTAGAGGTGATCAAAGAAGCCATGGGTTCGCCTGTTGAGATAGAATTTGCTGTTGATCTGAACAAAGATGAAGAAAACAAAGCCTCGTTTTATGTTCTTCAGATTAAGCCACTTATTGGCAATGCTACAGATTATCAGGTGGATATGGAAAAGATCAGGAAAGAGAACATTCTTCTCTATTCCGAAAAAGAGATGGGAAATGGGTTAATGAGTGATATTCACCATGTAGTATTTGTTGATCCTGAAACTTTCGACAAATCGAAGACCGTGGAAATGGCCGACGAAATGGAGAAGATCAATTCAGACATGATTCTTCAAAACCGGAATTATATCCTGATAGGACCGGGCCGCTGGGGCACACGTGACCGTTGGATTGGGATACCGGTCAACTGGCCTCAAATCTCACATGCTAAAGTGATCGTAGAAACGAGCCTTGAAGGATTTCCGCTGGATGCCTCTTCCGGATCGCATTTTTTTCATAATGTGACTTCCATGAATGTTGGCTATTTCTGCGTCCAACCTGAGTTCTCAAAAAGTTTTATTCGCTTTGATATATTAAAGGCACAAAAAAAACTGATAAAGACAAACTTTTTTACAATCGCAGAATTTGAAAAGCCGCTCACTGTCAAAATGGATGGTAAAAAGCGAATATCAGTCATCACCTTTGAAGATGATGAGTCGATCCTGAAGGACAACTAAAAATCCTTTTTCAGTTTCTTTACAATAAATTTATCGATAGGGAATGTGAATTTATCTTCTGTTTTCTTTTTTTGTTGCCCTGGTTATTTCTCTTTTCCCAGGGGGGCCGGGTAGTTTTTCAATGCTGAACCCAGCTGCTTTCAATGCTCTCGTCACCGTTCCTTTTACAGAATATGTTACCAGAAACGACTTGTTGGTCATCGATTTATATATCTTCCTAAAAATGTATTCCGTCCATAATTCCGGTTGAATATCAGGGCCAAAAGCATCAAAATATACCAGTTCAAAAAAGTTGTCTGGTAATAGAGCGCATGTGATGTCGCATTGAATTTTCCGGAGGGTGAATTTTTCGGATATCCGGACTTTCTTTTCCCAGGAAGCAGAATGAAGTGTCTGAAATACAATAGTTTTATTCCTGTTTATTTGTCCCGGATAATTAAGCAAATGAACAATATCGTTTTGAAGTGGATATTTTTCAATAGCGGTATAATTCACTTCAGCGTTCCTGTCTTTTTTTGATTCAAGAAAAGTAAGAAATGCATTTAACCCTGTACCATAGCCAACTTCCAGGATATTGACCGGAAAGGAATTCACTTCTTTGTATCCTGCACCAATAAAAATATGCATGGATTCCTGAATAGCTCCATGAATGGAATGATAATGCTCATTCAATTCTGGAACAAACAAGGTAGAGGATCCATCTTCCGTGATGACAGGTTGGAGGATCATAAACTTAATAAAGTGTTGGAAATCGTGCAGGACTGTATTCGTGCATCATTCCGTAAAGGAGATCAAACACGTCTTCTGCATTTGGATTGGAGAAATAGTCGCCATCGGTGCTGTATGCAGGGCGGTGATCATTAGAAGTCAGGGTCAACGGCTCGGCATCCAGATAACGAAAACCTCCCTGTTCTTCTACTACTTTCTGTAACATATAAGCAGTTGCACCACCGGGAACATCTTCATCGAAAAGCACGATCTTGTTCGTTTTTTTCAAAGATTCAAGAATCATATGGTTCCGGTCGAATGGGAGCAAGGATTGAACATCAATGAGTTCAACGGATATACCAACATCGGTTAATTGCTGCACTGCCTCCAACGCTATCCTTACACAGGCTCCATAAGTTACGAGTGTGATATCCGTTCCTTTGATCAGGATTTCAGGAATTCCGATCGGAATACGGTATTCTCCAATATTCTCAGGCATCTTTTCTTTAAGACGGTAACCGTTCAAAGGTTCAATGATCAAAGCAGGATCGTCGGATGCCAGCATGGTGTTGTAAAACCCAGCTGCCTGGGTCATATTTCTTGGTACAAGCACATAAACACCACGAATGGAATTAATGACCATACTTAAAGGTGATCCCGAATGCCAGATTCCTTCCAAGCGGTGCCCACGGGTGCTGATGATTAGCGGGGCTTTTTGCCCTCCCTTTGTACGGTACTGAAGTGTGGCAAGGTCATCAGTTACCACTTGTAGCCCATATAACAGGTAATCGAAATACTGGATTTCTGCAATTGGCCTGAGTCCCCTCATTGCAAGTCCAATTCCTTGTCCGATGATGGTAGCTTCCCTGATCCCGGTATCGGTAATCCGTAACTCACCATATTTTACTTGCAGTCCTTCAAGTGTTTGGTTGACGCCACCGATTTTTCCAACATCTTCACCGAAAATCAAGGTATATGGATTCGTTGCAAATATCCGGTCATAGTTGGCCTGCAATACTTCCCGGCCGGTAACCAATTTGCAATTTTCATGAATATCGGGGGGCACTCCTTCAATATTCAGCGCATTCTTAGCTGACTCACTGTAAAGATGTGAACTGTAACGCTCTGTATTTATCTTTACCTGATTTTTAAGCCATGCAGAAAGGTCTGCTTTCATTGGTTTTTTAAGACTGCAGGTTGTACAAACATCCCGAAGGACCTTTTTCCCTGAAGAGATGATGTCTTTTCTTATGGGTTCTTTGATCTTCTGAAGATCTTCTAGGATCGTGTCAATCCTTTGTTGTTTTTTACAAGGACAATGTGAGGTTTTGATAACTTTTATCAGGATTTCCCGTTCTTTCAGAATGGGATCCTGGAAATTTTGCCAGGCTTTATCCCTTGCAGCTTTTACTGTTTTAACTGCTCCAGATTCGATTTCATCAAGCTCATCTTTGCTTGCAAACTCATATTGAAGTATCCAGTTTCGAAATTTGGTCAGACAATCGAATTCTTTCTCCCATTCGAGTTGCTCTTTGGTTTTGTATCTTTCATGAGAGCCGGAAGTGGAGTGTCCCTGCGGTTGCGTAAGGCCGGTAACATGAAATAATACAGGAACATGGTTTTTGCGGCAGAGACCGATTCCTTCTTCATACATCCTGCAAAGGGCTTGATAATCCCAGCCGTTTTCCCTGAATATCAAGAATCCTGGTTCTGTTCCTTTCTGTTCAAATCCAATTAGGAGTTCAGAGATACTCTCTTTGGTTGTCTGGAATTTCTTAGGAACGGAAATTCCCCAGCCATCATCCCATACGGATATGGCCAAAGGAACCTGCAATACACCTGCTGCATTCAGAGTCTCAAAAAAATGACCCTCAGAAGTGCTTGCATCTCCAATAGTTCCGAAAGCAACTTCATCGCCATTGTGTGAAAACCCGGAGCAGGATATAAGTTCCGGGTTATTCCTGAAGATTTTTGAGGCAAGGGCTAACCCTAGAAGCCGGGGCATTTGTCCTGCAGTCGGAGAGATATCGGCAGATGAATTTTTCTGATGGGTCAGATCCTTCCAAGTGCCATCAGGTTCAAGTGAACGGGTGGCAAAATGGTTGTTCATCAACCTCCCGCCGTTGCCAGTGTTGGCTTTTAAATCTGTATCGCCGTAAAGTTGAGCGAAAAATTCTTCAAGGGTAGACATCCCTGAAGCCAACATGAATGTTTGATCGCGGTAATATCCTGATCGCCAGTCGCCTTCCCTGAAAACTTTTGCCATTGCAATTTGGGCAACTTCTTTGCCATCGCCGAAAATACCAAATTTAGCTTTTCCGGTAAGCACTTCCTTGCGCCCCAGTATACTGGCCTGTCGGCTCTCACAAGCAACCTGGTAATCTTTAAGCACCACTTTTCTGTCTGTCAACCCATCACGGCTTAACGATTTCATTTGTCTTGAGGTCTCCGTTTTGTTTTGTATTAAAAGTTTTCAGCTTTTATTTCAAAATAAGAAATGGGGTGACCGCAAACCGGACAATTATTCAGCGCTTTATTCCCAAAATGAACATGTCCGCATTTACGACAGATCCAAAATACTTTTTCACCTTTCTCAAATACCTGGTTTTCTTCCAGATTCTTCAGCAGTTTCCGGAATCGGTTGTCGTGACTTTCTTCGATTTTTGCAATCAGTTTGAAAAGTGTCGACACTTTTGGAAACCCTTCTTCAGCAGCAATTCTTGAAAACTCAGGGTAAAGTTCGGTCCATTCTTCATGTTCTCCTGATGCGGCTGCGTTCAGGTTTTCTGCTGTAGTACCAATAATGCCGGCAGGATATGTTGCTGTGATTTCAACGGGACCTCCTTCCAGACACTTGAAAAACAACTTTCCATGTTCTTCTTCATTCAGTGCAGTTTCTGCAAATAAGGCAGCAATTTGTTCATACCCATCTTTCTGAGCCTGCTTGGCAAAGAAAGTGTAACGATTTTTTGCCTGAGATTCTCCGGCAAAGGCTTTTAGCAGATTCTTCTCAGTCTGTGTTCCTTTTATACTTTTTTCCATGGCTATAAATTTTGATCAAAGATAAAAGGAAATTTTGAATTTCGATCATTCTTCTATCTCCTCATATTCTTCTTTCAAAACCCCACATATTGGGCAAGTCCATTTGTCCGGAAGATCTTCAAACTTAGTTCCCGGAGGAATTCCACGAGATGGATCTCCCTCTGCTTCATCATAAATATGGCCACAGACCATACAACGAAACTTCTTCATAAATTAGTTTTAGACTTTGAAATTTTTTCAGTCATCTGACCTCTGGTTTCTGCTTTCACTTTCCCTCAATCCAATTCACGATTTTGTCAGTCATAGGTGAAGTTCCCGGCTCAACCATACCAACAATATGTCCTTTTTCATCTATCATAAATTTCTGAAAGTTCCATTTGACAGGGGCATCCATAACTCCGTTTTCTTCTTTTGAGGTCAACCACTTATAGATTGGATCCTGGTCTTTGCCCTTTACAGAGATCTTTGACATCATAGGGAAGGTGACACCATAATTTTTCGTACAGAATTCTCTTATCTCAGAATTTGTTCCTGGCTCCTGAGATAGAAAATTGTTGGCAGGGAAACCGATGATCGTAAATGTTTCCCCACCGTATTTTTTATAAAGTTCTTCAAGTTGAGCATATTGTGGCGTGTGACCACATTTGGAAGCTGTATTTACAACCAGCACTTTCTTTCCTTTAAGTGAGGAAAAGTCAAATGGCTGACCATCAAGGGTGGTTGTTTTAAAATCGTACAACGATTTTATGCTTTGTGCGTTTGCCAGATTTGTCATAATAAAAAAGCTTAGTATTAAAAGAATTGATTTCATAATGGTTGGTATTTGTTTATTTTGTAATTTTAAAGAAATTTGTTGCAAAAATAAGAATTAATCGTCTTATTTAAACCAAATCTAAATTAAATTTTAATAAAAGAGAAACAAAATATGAAAAACGATATTGTTCCAGGTAGCAAGGCTCCCCTTTTTACTTTACCAGATTCTGATGGTCACCAAATCAATTTGTCTGACTTTATTGGTAAACAAAACCTTGTTGTCTTTTTTTATCCTAAAGATGAATCCTATGGATGCACCAAAGAAGCGTGTAGTTTTCGGGATAGCTATGATGAATTCAAAGAAGTTGGGGCAGAGGTGATTGGAATCAGTTCAGATGATGAAACCTCACATAGTTCTTTCGCGGCTCACCATAAATTGCCATTCATCCTTTTGTCGGATAAGGACAGCAAAGTTGCAAGTCTGTATGGTATCAGGAAATCAATGGGGATTTTACCGGGCAGGGTGACTTTTGTTATTGACAAAGAAGGAATAATCAGAATGAATTATTCCTCCCAGATCAATTTCAGGAAGCACATTGATGAAGCCTTAGAGTTAATAAAGACATTAAAGTAATCAAAGATATTGCGGACCTGGTATTTTGGCGCTTTTTAGAAATGCTCAAAAGCCCCCAATCCGAATAACGCAAAATCATATTTGACGGGGTCTTTGGCATCAAACTGCTTGAGATTGCCAGTCAATTCTTCAACAGCTTTCCAGTCGTTCTGTTTTCGTTTTAATAGTCCCAGTTTTCGTGCTACATTGCCACTATGGACATCCAAAGGGCAGAACAGGATAGAGGGTGAGATTTTTTTCCAAAGCCCGAAGTCTACACCTCTGTGGTCATCCCTTATCATCCAGCGGAGAAACATCAGGATTCGTTTAGCAGAGGCTCCCTTTTCCGGGTTTACAATGTGTTTTTCAGAACGGAGGGTATGATTCGTTTCGAGAAAAATGGACCTGAACCTTTCGATTGAGCCTTTAATTCCATTTAATTCATCAGGAAGGAAAAGGGATTCAAGCCCATGACGATTTTGATAAATATTCTTTAATGATTTCAGGAAAAAGATGCAATCAGTTCCATTAAATGTGCGATGGTAGAATGAATTAAACTGCTCAATCTCGGCCTGGCTTGAATTTATAATAAATTCAAGCGGAGCATGTTCCATCATTCCTAGGAGTCTATCCGCATCTTTAAGAATACTTGGACGGTTTCCCCAGGAAATTGTGGCAGTTAAAAAAGCAGCGATCTCGATGTCCTCTTTCCGATGAAAACGGTGGGGAATCGAGATCGGGTCAGTTTCAATAAATTCCGGGCAATTATATTGCTCGTATTTTGCTTCGAGAAAATCTAACAGTTCCTGATGTGATAATCCCATCAGTTAACTTAATACATTAACAGGCTTAAGCAAGCCTTTCCCAATTTCGATTGCCTTTTCGTTATCAGGAATCATTTTATGATGTCGTGAAGGCAATGATTTCTCGAGTCCTTTATGGATGAATTCTGGAGCAACCAAGGGTTTGAGTTTGAGGAATCCACCCAATACAATCATGTTAAAAACTTTGGAAAGTCCAAGCTTTCCAGCTTCATCCGTAGCTTCAATGGAATAAATATTGATATCTTTCCGGGAAGGTTCATGAGTGATACCATTCGGATCATAAATTAGTAATCCCCCTGGTTTTACAGCCTTCTCGAATTTATCCATCGATTGCTGGTTGAGAATGATGGCTGTATCAAAGGAATTCAATATTGGGGAGCTGATTCGCTCGTCACTAACAATAACGGTCACATTGGCCGTGCCACCTCTCATTTCAGGTCCATAGGAAGGCATCCAGCTCACTTCCTTGTTTTGCATTACACCTGAATAAGCAAGTATCTTTCCCATCGATAATACACCTTGCCCGCCAAATCCTGCAATGATAATTTCTTCAGTCATGATTGTAGTGTGAATTTGTGAAACTTGTCTGCTCAATGGCAGTAATAAAATTATTCTTTAACTGTTTCGGCTTTTGGTGTAACAAGAGCACCATCCACTTTTATATCTCCCAATGGAAAGAAAGGGAACATGTTTTCTTCCATCCATTTATTAGATTGAACCGGGGTCATTTTCCATCCTGAGTTACAATTTGAAACAACTTCGATAAATGAAATGCCAGTTTTGTTCTTTTGATTTTCGAATGCTTTCCGCAAGGCTTTTTTTGTTTTACGAACTGCAGAAGGCGTATGAACTGCTTGTCGTGTCACATAATATGTTCCGGGAAGCTGGGCAATCAATTCAGTCATTTTCAATGGGAATCCCATTATCGAAGTATCTCTCCCGTAAGGGGATGTTGATGATCGCATGTTGGGAAGAGTAGTCGGGGCCATTTGACCGCCGGTCATCCCATAAATTCCATTGTTGATAAAGATCATGGTGAAATGCTCTCCTCGGTTGCATGCATGAATGGTCTCAGCAGTCCCGATTGCAGCCAGGTCACCATCGCCCTGGTAAGTGAAGACGAATTTATCAGGCCACATCCTTTTTATCGCTGTTGCAAGGGCAGGAGCTCTTCCATGAGCAGCCCCAAGCATGTCTATGTTCATAAAATCATAAGCAAGTACTGAACAGCCAACGGGAGAAACCCCGATGGTGTTATCCTGGATTCCCATCTCTTCAATGGTTTCCATTAACATTCTGTGAACAACTCCATGTCCGCATCCTGGGCAATAACTAAGTGGGCGGTCGACAAGGAGATCGGTCCTTTTGTAAACGATGTTTTCGTCCTTCCGTATATCAAGTTTTGCAAATTGTTCTTCCATATCAACCTCCGATTATTTGTTTTTCCATTGCTCTAACCACTTCATCCGGAGCAGGGATGATACCCCCGAAACGTCCATAATGCTCTATCTTGATCGAACATCCGGCAGAAAGCCTTACATCTTCGATCATCTGACCTGCGTTCATTTCAACCACCAGCATGCCTTTCACTTTCTTCGCAAGATCGGCAATCTGTTGTGTCGGGAAAGGATACAGGGTGATAGGACGGAACAATCCGACTTTTATTCCCTTTGCCCTGGCCAGATCAATTGACTTCTGACAGATACGTGCTGAAAGTCCGAATGCGACAAAGATATATTCTGCATCTTCACATGAGATCATCTCGTAACGGACTTCATCTTTTTCAATTTGCCGATATTTGGCTTGTAGTTTCAGGTTAACTCTTTCTTGTCCGGCAGGATCAAGATCCAGAGAAGTGATTATTATATGATCTCTGTTTTTTTGTTTTCCAGTTGCAGCCCATGGGCATTGTGCAATCAATTCAGCTTCTGTCCTGCGCGGGATCGGGTCAAATAATTCCACTTTTTCCATCATTTGCCCAATGGCACCGTCTGACAGGATCATAACTGGGGTTCTGTACTTGAAAGCAAGTTCGAATCCAAGTTTGGCAAAATCTGCCATTTCCTGAACCGAAGCAGGAGCAAGGACGATCATCTTGTAATCGCCATGTCCACCTCCTTTTACTGCCTGAAAATAATCGGCCTGTGAAGGCTGAATGGTGCCTAACCCTGGACCACCTCTTACTACATTAACGAGTAATGCTGGCAATTCAGCACCTGCCATATAACTAATGCCTTCCTGCATGAGGCTGATACCAGGACTTGATGAAGAAGTCATTACCATCTTCCCGGTTCCTGCACCACCATATAACATGTTGATAGAAGCCGTCTCACTTTCAGCCTGCAATACGACCATTCCTGTAGTTTCATATGGTTTCACTGCCATCAGGTACTCCATTATTTCTGACTGGGGTGTGATGGGATATCCGAAATACCCGTCGCATCCGGCACGGATCGCAGCTTCTGCAACGGCCTCATTACCTTTCATTAATCTGAGTTCACCCATTCTATTCTTGTTTTTTTTGTTTTTATTCGGTAGCTACTTTTGCCCTGTATACTGTAATTACGCCATCAGGACAAACAACAGCACAATTCATACATCCGGTGCAATCGTTGTTTACTTTTATTGCATAATGATATCCTTTGCCGTTTACTTCCTTGGTCATAGCGATCACGGAAAAGGGGCAAGAGGCAATGCAAACTTCGCAACCTTTGCATCGTTCTAAATTAATAACGATGTCACCCTTGATTTTTGCCATAAATTTTTGAGATTAAACTTAATTATCGGAAACGATAGCACGAAATTACAGAATTTTTCCTGAACGGAAGGTGAAATATCAGTTGTTTTTTAAGGAAAAACAGCCAATTTAGAACTGGTTTAATTTATATCCGGAAGTCAGCAAGTAGAATTCGTAATTCGTAATTCAATGTTATTTAGTTAATAACGATGCATAAAATAATGAAGGGTTTCTATATCAATTAAAGAGGAGTTTGCGATTACTAAATTCATTTTTCAGCAGGAATTTTTACTATTTTTCTTGTTTTGTAAGGATAATGTTTATACCTTTATTCCCTGATAAAACCGGAATGGGTTATAAAGTATCCAAAGGGAATTTCTCCCAAGGAGTGAGTAAATTAGAGTCAGAAATTGTCACTTCTGACGAACCCATGAGCGAACTCACGCCGAACTCACGCCGAACTTACACCGACTTTACACCGAACTCACCAAAAAGCTATATGAAAGGATAGATGGAGGAAAGATGGAGCTATGGGGATATGAGAAAGAAGGTTATTATTGGTGTTGTTCATGAAACTTCTTCAGCCGGTATTCCAAAGCCGGGAATTGATCTCTTCTTACAAGTGAAACACAGGCACGTATTCCTTCGAGACGTTGACTTCCAGTGATTGAAAGAGCGATAGCGCTGATTCCATAATACAATAGTTCTTCAAGAAGCTGTTCTCCTGTAAATCCCGGATAAGCGAAAGTAAAATAAAATCCATCGGCAATCGGAACTCCTTCGTCCTGATCGTAAACAATATGAAATCCATTATCGGTAAAAAGCTTTTTCATTATTTTCGCTTTCTCGCCATATTCTCTTACGACCTCCACGAAGTTGTATGTGCCATCATTTACGGCTTTGAGCATAGCTGCCAGTCCATATTGTGCAGAATGACTTGTGCCGGCACTCAATGCATAGATCGTACCATAGATCATGGCCCTGCCGAACAGGTCAGTTGTATAGAACCTCAGAAGGTCAGGCATTCTTGAATTAAAGATTTTATTGGAGATGACCATGCATGATACACGTTGACCGGCATAACTGAAGGCCTTGGAGCTTGAAATCATCAGGATATAATTCTCAGTGTATTTTGCAACCGTTGGTTGGAAAGGTGGTATTCCAGGTTGGGAATAATCCTTTCTGAAATCCATTCCGAAATATGCAAGATCTTCCAAAATGACTACATTGTATTTATTGGCCAGGTCGCCGATGATCTTCAGTTCGTGATCGGTGAAACATATCCAGGAAGGATTGTTCGGGTTTGAATACAGTACGGAATGAATATTTCCTTTAGAGAAATAGGATTCCAGCTTGTCCTTTAATTTATCACCGCGGAAGTCGTAAACATCAAATGATTCAAATTTCTGGCCAAGAACAATGTGTTGCTGGTGATGAACCGGAAAACCAGGATCTATCAGCAAAGTTGTATCCCTGTCATTATTGATTCTGGACAATGTTAAGAAAGCAGCAAATCCCCCTTGCATCGAACCTACTGTTGGAACACAACAAGCCTCATCCACATCTATATCAAGGAATAATTTGACAAATCGTGCAGCTTCTTTTTTTAATTGAGGAATGCCTTCAATATCGGGATAAATTGCAGCTACTCCGGATTTCAAGGCTTCAATTTCTGCGTTGATCCCAATTTCCGGTGGCACAAGCCCTGGAACACCCATTTCCATCCTGACAAATTGATCGCCGGTTTCTTTCTCTATGTTGTTTATTAAACGCTTTACCTCACGGATTGAAGCTTTCCCAACGTTTTTTATGTTACTTTCACGAATTTGCTTATTGACAATCTTGTAATCTATAGGAGTATCTTTCATGATTAGATGTAAAAAAGGGAGTGCAAAAATTGTGGGTACAAAATTGAAGATTTTCTGCGAATTGTGCAACCTTTTCAAACCGGAATTAGATAATAAAAGGATTTTTCAATAACGTCCTGTTAAAAGTTGTTACAGAGCTATCCCCTTTGTAATCCCTTTTTCAATCCTGCCAACAATACTGAAAAGATAACAACCCGAAGGAAGCCGGTTACCGGCCTGATCTGTTCTCTTCAATATCACTGTGTTGATCCCTTTCTGAAGATTTAGCTTTTCCGTTTTGACCAGGTTTCCCTGCGAAGAATAAATATTCAGGGTCACTTCATTTGCGCTACTAACAGTTGTTTGAAGCATGAAGTCATCCTGAATAGGATTTGGGAAAATTTTAAGTGGTAGTGTTGCAACATGCAATTCATGAATGCCGGTTATGTCATCGATCTTGATGCGGTACATGGAGCGCCCATAGGTTGCAGCAAAGAGATAACGACTGTTGGAATGAATTGAAAGCTCATTTACCGGAACAAGAGGGAGCGTTGATCCCAGCATTTGCCAGGTTGTTCCGGTATCTTTTGTGTAATATACAGCGACATCTGTCGCAAGATACAGGATTTCAGGATAGTCGGGATCCTGTAGGATATAATTTGTTGGTATATCTGGCAGATTTCCGCTTATATTTGTCCAGGAAGATCCGGCATCTGTTGAATGATAAACATGTGCTATGCTGTCATTAAAACGATAACCAGAAAAAGTCACAAAAACTTCCATCGGGTTATTATAAGCAACATTGATTGATGTGACCCAGCGTTGGGGCAACCCGGTGTTGATTTTTGTCCAAAGCAATCCGTTATTTCTTGTAACCCATAAGTTTGCATCGTCGGTCCCGGCATAAATAGTAGCTGAATCTGAAGGTGCCACAGCCAATGATGTCACAGTTCCAAAAACCACAGAGTTATCGCCAGGTCCGTTGGTGAGGTCGTTGCTGATGGCATTTACTGTGTATCCAAAATTTGATGATTTATACACCCTGTTACTGCCTAAGAAAAGAGTGCTGGAATGAAGTTTAAAAATACTCAATGGAGATTTCCAGTTAAATCGGTCGCCTGGAATAAATCCTTGAGGAGTATAGTAGCCATAAAGCGGGTTCGTAAATTGGAATCCACCGTATTGATAGCTTCCATAATAGCTCAGTGAATCGTAAGGATCAAATTTTGACATTACTCCGTCACCGTCGACCACAATCTGCCATTGTTGAACCGGATTATCAGATTTCTCAGCGACACCATTATCCTGCAATCCCCCTATAAGGTAATTTGGCAAGTTCCCTTTTGAGAATACATCAAGGGTGTAAAATTGGCCGATCGGGAGATTTTGTTGATCGATATTAGTGATAGAAATGAAATTATCGGTTGTGAAATAAATGCCTCCGTCATTTCCCAATATCCGGTACTGAGGATTTGTTGGAGAAAGATAGAGTGCATGCTGGTCAACATGTGCTCCGCTGGCAATTTCTGTCCAACTGCCTGCTGAACCGCCTGTCATTGAACGGTAGGGTTCCATCATCAGAACATACACTTCATCCGGATTTACCGGATCAACTTTTACTCCACCGAACCACCAGTCATAAGAGGTTGTATAAATCTGTGAAGGTGCATTTAATGCAGTCCAGTGATCACCGGAGTCAGTGCTCTTGTAAACATCAATCAGCGTTCCTGCTTTATCGACAATACTGGCATAAATGATCGATGGTGTCCCGTTACACAGGGAAAGATTGATTCTTCCCAATTGCTGGGTAGGTAATCCGTTTGACAGTTCAATCCAGGTTGTTCCACCATCGGTTGATTTGAATATGCCACTGGTCGGACCACCATAAACCCTGCGGTTTGGTCTGCGAATCCTTTCCCACAAAGAGGCATAAACAATATCAGGATTTTGCGGATTCAATACAACATCAATTCCTCCCGTTGAATCAGAAACATAAAGCACTCTTTGCCACGAAGTTCCTCCGTCAGTAGTGCGGTATATGCCTCTTTCCGGGTTGTTTGCGAAGAGTTTGCCCATGACTGCCACAAAAATCCGGGATGGATTCTGAGGGTCAAGTGCAATCCTTCCGGTGCTTCCACATTCTATAAGACCCAGGTTTTGCCAGGTTTGACCTCCGTCATTCGACTTGTAGATGCCATCCCCATCATATGTCAATGATCCGCCGCCAGCATTGGGTTCGCCAGTGCCAGCATAAACCACATTCGTATCAGAAGCAGATATTGCAATATCGCCAACGGCAATGGAAGATTGACCATCAAATATAGGAAACCAGGTATTGCCCTGGTCATAGGTTTTGAATATTCCTCCTGACGCGGCTGCTATGTAGACTGTATTTAGGCTTCCTGCAGGAGTTTCAATATCCGTGATCCTTCCTCCCAGATTTACAGGACCTACGAATTCCCAATCATATTGAAGATTATTCGATTTTAGTTGTTTTCTTTCACCCAAAGATTGTTGAACAGCATTTCGTTGTGCGGTTTCATCGATCTTTCCATAAGGGAAAGAACGCTGTGTAAACAACCATTCATCCGGAGCAAAGACATTTTCGACATCCTTTATGTGATGTGGTTTATCTGAATGAATGATTCCGCTTGTCATTATTAGCAGAAGTAAAATGAAAATTATTTCTTTTTTCATGCTCCTTTATCAGATTTTACTATGATAACTTTTTTAAGTTCAAAAGTTAAAAAATAAAATTACAAAGAATTCAATAACACCATCAATTATTTTTTTCTTTGAATCCCCATTACCTGTTCCTAATTTATGGTACCTATTTCTGGCATGAAGATTGCAGGGCTACAAGTGAACAAACAACAAAATCATGAGAACAATTGCAACAATCACAATGATCTTCCTGATGAGCGTAGGATCATGGATGTCACCGCAGAAGGCATCTGCACAAATTCCTGGGATCACATTCCAGACGTTTTATGATCAATTAAGTCCATATGGTGCATGGGTCAATGATCCTCAATATGGATATGTCTGGGTCCCGGATGAAGCGCCCGGATTTTTTCCTTATGGAACAAGAGGGCATTGGGTATTGACTGACTATGGATGGACCTGGGTTTCTGAGTATCCGTGGGGTTGGGCACCTTTCCACTATGGAAGATGGAACTATGATTCATACTATGGGTGGCTTTGGATTCCGGGTACTCAATGGGCACCGGCCTGGGTGACCTGGAGAAGGAGTAATGATTACTTTGGATGGGCACCACTGGGACCTGGCATCAGCATTCAAGCCAGTTTCGATAGAGGATTTTACCTGCCGGATGACCGGTGGATGTTTGTAAGGGGACGTGATTTTGATCGCCCAGATCTGGAAAGACATTTTGTGGGTCGTGGGGAATATCACAATCTAATTAGAAATTCTACTAATATCCAGCACATGCGCTTTGACGATAGCAGACGGGTCGGTTATGTAACAGGTCCGGACAGAAGAGAATTCACCAGCATTGCAGGACGGGATATCAGGCCGGTACCAATAAATGAAAGCAATGTAGCCGGAAGAACCACTGTTGGCAGGGATCATATTCAGATGTACAAACCTCCTGTAGCGCGGGTTACATCAAACGAAGATAGACCATCGCCAAGCAGAATTATTACAAAGGAAAATATCAAGCCCATTTCTAATCGTTCCCAGGGTGACCTTATCAGGGCAGGTCAGAATGTAAACCAGCCTCCTCCAACCAGACAAGTTACACCACCGACCAGGCAAGTCACACCACAATATGACCGATCTGGCCAGGTTAACCATAATAACAGGAATAATCAGGTTCCTCCGAGGCCTCAGGGACAGCCCAATAACAGGACTAACCAGCTAGTTCCAAGACAAGAAGGGCAGAACAATAACGCTGTTCGAAATAACAATCAGGTTCATCAGGTTCCACCAAAAGTGACTCCACAGAATGAGACCAAAACACATGAACAAAACAATCAAAATCATAATGCAGGTATTGCACCTGCAAGGAATGAGAAGAAAGAGGGACCACCTCATTCGCGCTAAATTATCAACATCAAAAGGCTAAATTACTTTTATGGTTCCCCTCCAGATAGATGTTCTGGAGGGGAACGCTTTTAAAAGGGAGTATCGGATCCTGAATAGCAATTAATTTTATACTCGTTGAAAATCGATTGAATTTGAGAAAGGGATTCTTTTGAAGGAGAACTAAAGTCCCGAGTATAATAGTTCAATCCGGCTAAAGCGTATTTATCTCTACCAAAATGATGCAAAGGCAAAATATTAATCTCTTCTTTGCCAATTGAGTTTAAGAAGCTGGCTAAATGGCGAATATGTTCTTTGTCATCATTTAAATGTGAAACTACGGGCATTCTGAAGATCAGCCTGCCATTAAAATTTAAAGCCAGTTTCCGAGCATTTTCAAGAATCAGTTTGTTGCCGGCTCCTGTCATAATGGCATGTTTTGAATCATCCATTTGCTTGAGATCAAAAAAGATCCAGTCAAGGTACTCTAATGATTGCTCAATGTTTTGCCAGGAAACATTTCCGCAGGTTTCAACTGCAGTATGAATAAATGAATTGTGACATTGAAGAAGAAGTTCTTTGGTAAAGATTGGCTGAAGAAATGGTTCTCCTCCAGTAAGGGTGATACCTCCATTACTTCCCCAGTATTGGCGATCACGTTGAATCTTTTTCATCAATTCTTCACACGATATTGAATATCCCCCAATTTTCAAAGCTCCCGTGCAGCAAGCGCCGGCACATTCATAGGTATTGCAATCATAGCATTGATTCCGGTCGAAGTAGAGTGTGTTATTCTGCACTGATATTGATTGGTTCGGACAGGCATCAACACAAAGATGATCGAAAATGCATTTTGAGGAATTATAAAGAGGTTCAGGCAAAGGGTTGATTCCTTCCGGGTTAGAACACCATAGGCATCTTAAGGAGCAACCTTTAAAAAAGATTAATGTTCTGCACCCGGGCCCATCATGAACAGAAAAACCCTGGATGTCGAATAGATAACCTTCGGTCATTCTTGATGAATCCATTCAAATCCGTCACATTTGGAAGCAATCATATCCGGGTATGCTATTGTTTTTCCGAGACAATTTCCCAGAAACTCTTTTTCAGCCTTGTAATTTCGGCAATACTTACATTTTGGGATCATTTCAAATTTTACACATGACAAATCATCCGGGCCAATGCTGACCTTCCCGATCTTGCAGATACCTTTAAAAACATCTACAGGAAGATAATATTTACAATCTTTACAACTGGATTCCATGGTGTTGATAAATTTTATAATTCTTCATATTCCGTTCGTGAAATCACCTCATCCTGGATTTGTTTGCCGAGCTCGACCCAATATTGGGTAAAACCAGCTACCCTAACGAGAAGACTTCTGAATTTATCCGGTTCAGCCTGGGCTTCCTTCAGCATTCTGGAATCAACAATATTAAATTGAACATGAAATCCTCCTTTCCGCATATAGGCTCTGATAAGTTCAAGAAACTTCCGGGAGCCTTCCCGCCCTTTTACGACAGAAGGGTGGATTTTCATATTCAATTGAGAATTTTGTGAAAGTGAATGGTTCCAGCAGGAAGCGGATTCAAACAATGCATATGGGCCATTTTTATCAGTTCCCGGGAATGCTGATACAGATCCATCTGAAAACGTGGTACTACAAAGGCGTCCATCGGGGGATGCCAATGTGACTGCTCCCATCGGTCCATGTGTGGAAACTGAGATTTGACAAGCATAGAGAGGTTGGTCGTATAATGACCTGAACTCATGGGTCATAGAACAAAACCAGTTTTCCCACTCAGCCATGATTTGGTCAACATATTTATTGTCATTGCCGAATTTAGGTGCATCGAGTCCTGCTTTGTAAATATGTTTCCATTGATGATAATCTTCCGTTGCCACCTGGTCGATCAATGAATATGATCCTGATTCCAAAGCAGTCTTAAATCCAAAGTTTGCAATGATGGCATTCCGGAATTCTGCGAGGGAATATTTTTTATCATCATAAACATTTTTCTTTAGGGATGCTAATGAGTTCACCAGGTTAGCGGTTCCGCAAGATTCCACATTAAAAGTTGTGTTGAACCGGCTTCCCATTTGGCCAATGTCCTTGCCTTTCGTCAGGCAATCAGGTTTAAGCATCGAATTAACCAGAGAGGGGGAAATTTTTCGCCAGGCATCATGTTGGATATTGTTAGTAAGGGTTAGAACTTGAACTGCACGGTGAAAATAACTTTTAAATGCATTCCATAGGTCTTCATAAGTATCTAAAGCAAACCCATGAGAGGGGAATATTCGTTCGCCACTTCGCATGTCTAATCCATCGAAAAGTGTGACTTCCAGAATTTTTGGTAGTGAAAGAAAATGAACGCCTACGCTCGTAGCCGGAGCTGATCCACCAGGTATCCAATGAATCTGACCATCAAGTTCCAGCGGCATCCAACTACCAGGAGATGTTTCGAGGCATCCACCAATTGACCATGCTCTAGCTTCCTCTGCCTTCATGCCTTCGTGTCCATAATTATTAAGAAGGAATTCCATGGCAACCTGGTTGTTGACCCACGCAGGATATCCTGTTCCAATTTTTGTACATTCGATTCCTTTCATCAGGAATTCATCAGGAAGCTTTTCGTCATATAATAAGGAAAGGGTCGGTTGGGGTGTATCGCATGTAATTCCGGCTTCCATGATCAGCATTTCCAGTTCATTGGAGGCCTGAGTCCCATCCTTTTTTAATCCTCCTATACAAAGGTTATTAAAGGTATTGCCAGATAGCACACCCCCTACAACACCCATGGATGCGAAACAATCGATCTCAGTAAATTTAATCCTCATGCATTCAAGCAACTCAAGCGTCTTCTCGCGATTAATTACTCCTTTTTCTATATCGCGTTTCCAATATGGGTAGAGAACTTGTCCGACACGGCCGGGAGAAAGACCTGAGATGGCATCCTCATTTAATACTGCAGTATGGAAGATCCAAATCATCTGCAAGGCATCGTGAAAATTTCTTGGACGACTTGAGGATATCCATTCAAGCCGTTCAGCAATTTCGTCATATTCCAGCATCTGTTTAGGTTCATTTTCGAGAGAAGAAAGGAATCTTGCTTCTTCAGCATGATTGCGTATCCAGTGTTGCAAACCTTGTAACATCAGGATCACTGCCTGGAAAAAGTAAATGCGATCCATCTCGGGAGACCCTGCCGTTTCTGCAATTCCTGCCTCGCAAATTTTAATAATTCCGTCAATGCCATATTGTAATGGATAAAAAAAGTTGATGACCTCACGTCCCTGGGGGAGGGTGTATCCCGAATCGAACATACAGATCACAGAGCGCATCAAGGCTTCTTTTTCTTTATAATCTGGAACCAATTGTTCATATTTATGGCCGATATCATCAACAGATTTATTTTTCCATTTCCTGGCAACTTCCATCAAAATTGGCAATTCTTCCTTCCTCAGTCCGAATTTACCCGCTATAGAGATCACATTTCCACTGCTCTTGATCACATTACCGCCGCCTTTACCGACAGTAGTGAAACTATCGGCAGTCAGCTTTCCTGATTCCATCGCTTCCTTATAAAGTGCGTCTTCAGCAGCCATAAAAAAAGCTTCTGAAAGCCAGGGCATAGGGTAGGAGCCTCTTAAATATGCGGCTTTTCCCATGACAAGCAATTCTCCGGGATAAATAACTGGTGTAAGATGTTCAAACCCTGATTTTAAAGCTTCGCCCCTTCGAACAATGGGAATTTCACCTTCTAATTCTTCCCATCTTCTGGTATACCAATAAGGAAACTCAACCGAAGCAGATGATTTTGCTTCAAAATAAAGTTCTCGTGCTTTATTTGCACGTTCTCCGGGAGAGCGCTTGGCCTCTCTGTTTTCAACATTTTCGGAAGGTAAATGGCCGTAATAATTGATGGCTTCTTTTGGGGTCGGTTCAGTTTGTTTCATGCTGCGAATTTATGCAACAAATATACAAATTTTGCCATATGAATCCAGAGAAAATTTAATTGTAGGAGGGATCAGTTGGGAAGTTAGCCCAAAGGGCATAATCTTGACCCATATTTTTAAGGTGTGTTCGCCAGAGATTTTGCGGTTCAGGATTTATGATTTCAGAAAGTGTGGTATGTGAAAGGATCCATGATTTTTCACTGATCTCGCGGTCAAGTTGTGAAGCATCCCATCCTGCGTAACCAACATAAAACCGGATATCATTTTCACTAATTTCATGCATATTAATCATCTCCCTGATGGTTTCAATATCGCCTCCCCAAAATAATCCTTTCATAATCTCCAAACTATCCTCGATGTCAGGTTTGGTATGAATAAAAAAAATACTGTCAGTTTTAACTGGTCCTCCAAGGTAGACTGGGGCATGAAACTCAGGGAAGTCCTTCAGGATGTCGTTCAATTGCGCTTCAATAGGCTTATTGATAATAATGCCGAATGACCCTTCTTTACTGTGATCTGCAAGCAAAACAATAGATTGCCGGAAGTAAAAATCCCTTAAGGCTGGTTCTGAAATCAGTATGATGCCTTGTTGAGGTTTGATGATATGCTTTTCCATTATTCGTCGTAAATTAGTACTTTTGTAACCTCTTATTTCACAAAAATAATACCATTTAATGCCAAAAAGCAATAACAGTGAAAAATTTTATAAACTGAGAATGGAATATCCTTTCCTGGCTTTTGAAGGTTTTGATTATCAATATTCGGAAAAAGGATTAAGAGCTCAGTTTCATTTCTCACTTTCTAATAAATATGTTTTTCATCCAACTTTGACTGTTCCTGCAAAGGATTTTTTTGTTGCAGAGAACATCAATGATGCATTTCTTGAAAACATTCTTTTTAATATTGGCATGGTTGAATCCATCAGCTACTGGAAAGTTGCTTGTCCGCCCAAACTTTTTGTATATGGTCATTCTCTATCAAAAGAACAGATTGCCTGGTGGAAAAAATTGTATTATCATGGATTGGGAGAATTTTTATACCTGAATGAGATTGAAGTAAATCCGGATGATTTTATTCAAATAGAAGCTGAACAAGGTCATGAGTTTACGCCATTCTCTCTTCAATTGGATCATAAAGCTATCGTTCCTGTTGGTGGAGGCAAAGATTCAGTGGTTACATTGGAGATTTTGGGTAATGATAATGGGAATATACCTTTGATCCTGAATCCCAGGGAAGCAAGCAAGGGGACTGTGATGAAAATGGGACTTTATTATGATTCAATTGTAGAAGTGCAACGTACGATTGATCCTGTTCTACTTGAACTAAATGCGAAGGGTTTTCTAAATGGGCACACTCCGTTTTCCGCCCTGTTGGCATTTGTTTCTGTACTTGCGGCAGGGTTATCCGGGAAAAAGTACATTGCCTTATCTAATGAATCAAGTGCCAACGAATCAACAGTAAAGGAATCAGAGATCAACCATCAATATTCAAAATCAATTGAATTCGAGAAAGATCTGCGATATTATATTCAAAAATTCATTTCAGGAGATATTGAGTACTTCAGTTTCCTAAGGCCATTAAATGAATTGCAGATTGCACGATTATTTTCGGGATTCCCGAAATATTTTGATGTTTTTAAAAGCTGCAATGTAGGAAGTAAAACTGACATATGGTGTGGGAATTGTGCCAAATGCCTGTTTACCTATATAATACTTTCACCTTTCGTTGCCCAGGAAAAATTGGAATCGATTTTTGGGAAGAACCTATTAAAGGATATTAACTTATGGCCGATTCTTCAACAGCTTTCAGGGATGACAGATTCGAAGCCTTTTGATTGCATCGGCACAATAGATGAGGTAAATGTTTCACTACAGATGATTTTGAAGATCATTCCGGAAGCTGGGTTGCCAGAATTATTGCAGCGTTATAAAGAGTCTGAATTCTATTTCAAATACCGGGATTATGATTTCGGCGACCTTTTAGGTGGCTTTAATGCCAATCATTTCCTTCCAAAAGAATTTGAAAAAAAGCTAAGGTTGGAATTCAATGTATGATCTAATACGTTCAGAGCTGGAAAATAAAAAAGTTCTGCTCCTTGGTTTTGGTAGGGAAGGTCAATCAAGTTACCGGTCAATACGTCGGGTTTTGCCTGAACTTGACATCACCATTGCCGATTCCAATGAAACGATTCGAGGGAATGAATTATTAAGAGATGATCGTTTTATTAATTTCCAATTGGGAGAGGGTTATTTAGCAGAGTTGAATTCTTATGACCGGATAATGAAGTCACCGGGTATTTCACTTAAAGATATTTCTTATACACTCAATCCTGCATCGATTATCTCGCAAACTGACTTGCTGCTAAGGAGATATTCACGTCAGGTCGTCGGAGTTACAGGGACAAAGGGGAAAAGTACCACTGTTACACTGATTCACCATATTCTGGAGTTAGCGGAGAAAGATTCCATCCTTATGGGAAACATAGGCAGACCGGCATTCGATTTCATAGATGACATCAGTAGTGAGACAATCTTGGTTTATGAGCTATCATCGCATCAGCTTGAATATGTGAGGTGGTCACCTCACATATCAGTTTTGCTAAATCTTTATCAGGAACATCTTGATGCTTACCTTTCCTTCTTGGATTATCAGTTGTCAAAAATGAACATTGCAAAATACCAAACCAATGAGGATTATTTTCTCTACAACCAGGAAGATGAGAGAATTAATCAGCTTGTTTCAAAAATGTTGCTTCATGGGAAAAGATTACAATTATCCTTTCATACAGTTTCAAACGAAGGATGTAGTATCCAGAACAGCCGGATTATTTATTCTTCAGGAGGTGAAACAGAATTGATTTTTGACCTTGACAGGAAAATAAAACTGAAAGGAGAGCATAATCACATGAACATAATGGCAGCAGCCGGAGTATGTAAGCTACTAGGAGTTGACAATGAGCATATTGCAGACGGGATAATTTCTTTCCGTGGTTTGGAACACAGGATAGAATATGTTGGTATGTTTAACGGAATTCATTATTACAATGACTCCATTGCCACTATTCCTGAAGCCTGCATTGAAGCGGTTAAAACGCTTGAAACAGTCGATACTCTGATTCTAGGAGGTTTTGATCGTGGAATTGATTATTCGGAACTTGCCAAGTTTCTTTCCTCTTCCAATATCAGGAACCTGATCTTTACTGGCGAAGCTGGCAGGAGAATACTGCATGAAATTAAATCCATAAACAAGTCAAAACAAACATTGGTGTTATTATCAAGGTTTGATGAATTTCCCGGAATTGTGAAAAGCATAACGAAGGAAGGTTCTATATGTCTTCTATCGCCTGCCGCTGCGAGTTACGATGAATTTCTTAATTTTGAGATGAGGGGAAAGAGGTTTAAAGAGTTGGTCATGAAATGAGGATGGGAAGAATGAATAATTACGAATTACGAATTACGAATTACGAATTTAAGAGGATTCTTTCCCGGTTTCAAATACTGTCATACTTATTTACTTGTTTCTGTATGTCCCTTATTCCTGGACAAATAATTTTCGCCCAGAATAGCGGTTATGAGGAGGCAGTAAAAGCCTATATTCAGTCCTATCAGGCAATTGCTGTAAAGGAGATGATGGAGTATCATATTCCTGCCAGCATCACGCTTGCACAAGGTATTTATGAATCCGAAGCCGGAAGAAGCCGTTTATCTACAGAGGCCAACAATCACTTTGGTATTAAATGTCATAAGGACTGGACAGGAAAGACTTTTATTCAGGATGATGAGGAAAAAAATGAATGTTTCCGAAAATATGCAACCCCTGAAGACTCTTTTAGAGATCATTCAATATACCTCTCTCAACATGAACGTTATAAATCTCTTTTCAATCTTGATATTAAGGATTATAAAGGATGGGCAAAGGGGCTTAAAGCTTGCGGGTATGCGACCAACCCGAAATATGCCGACCACCTGATAAAAGCCATTGAAGATTACCAATTGTTTCAATATGACGTGGTTGATTTTTCAATAACGAATAACGCAGGAACCTCAGCAGACGATTCAATCATGTCAAAGGAACAAAATGTAAAGTATGATTTTTTTGCTGAAGGCCCTGGGAAGAGAATGGTTTACTTGAACAATGGTCTTCAGTTTATCATTTGCCGTAAAAATGATAACATGAAAAACGTGAGTAATGCGTTTAAAGTTACTGAGAGAAAGATCAGGAAGTTCAATGACATGAAAAGGGGTGCACCATTGGTAACTGGCCAGATGATTTATTTAGAGCCCAAGAAAAGAAAAGGTTCAATTCCACAACATATTGTGAGGCGCGGGGAAACCCTCTACACAATATCCCAACTTTTTGGAGTTGAATTAAATCAACTTTATAAAATTAATAACCTAAAGGTAGGTCATCCCTTAAAACAAGGTCAGAAGATCTTATTGAGGTAAAGTATAACTTTTCAGATATTTTCCTGCTCCGATGATCAGCTTATAGGTTGGGTCACTTCCAAGGTTCCCAATAGTAAAAGCAGTATTGCCGCGGATACCCGGAAGGATATTAATGGGCCCGTTAATGCCAAATAGATAAATTTCATTGGCAGCCACTGAAACGGCAGCTACTCTTTTTTCGCCACCGGGAAGCTCGATAATAAACGGTGGAATTGTAATGTCTCTATGGAAAAGATAGCTATAGATCAGTCTATAAGAATGGTCATATATATAGATTCTGTTATGATCATAGAAAATGAATTCCGGGGAACCATCGTTATTAATGTCTGCATATAGGAAAGTATGCAAATTTGAAAAAATATTGAAGGTGGTTTCTGAAGTTTTACCACTTTCCTGAAAGAATAAAACTTTTCCAGTCTGGTCAGTAGTCAGAAAAAGTCCTTTTCGGTTTGTTTTATTCACATAGAATTTATTATTTATTGATACTTTAACATTTTTACCAGCTTTCATGATGGTCTTTCCTTTCCTGTCGGTAACAAGTAAATGCCCATTTTTACCCATAATAAATATAAACTCTTTGGAACCGCTTTGAAGTACCTGTACTGGCTGATTGATTCCTTCATCCAATCCTGGATTAGGCCAATCATTCAGGCTTTTCCCATCAATACTGAAGGCATGGACTTTTTTATCGGCTAATGGAATAAAGATCCGTGTTTCATGGGTCTTGCCCAGGTCGCTTAGAGTCAATCCGCAAGTAGCCAATGCCGGAAGTTTTACCGGGTATCTTTCCACATTCTTTCCATTGGAATTGATGAGGTATAATTGATTTTCAGTGTTAAACATGAAACTGGAGCTATCGGATCCTTTCAAGAAAATCTCCTGGGGTAATCCTTGTGGTTTACCAGATATTGAAACTTTCCATTCAATATTTCCCTCCGAATCAATTAGGTAAAGATGATTAGCAAGGTCGAAAACAAGAATCGATTTAGGCCAATGCCTCATGATATTGACTGTTTGAGGTTTCCCGGAAGTGAGCGTATCCAATGCTACCTGCCATTCAAGTGGTCCCTGAGTGTCAGAAGCAGGATTGTAGTGAATAAAAAGACTGGTATAAAACATATTTTCTTTGCAGGTAAACTGCAATGCAATGGATTCAAATTTTTTCAGTGAGTCAAAAACAGGTTCAACCTGAGCATTCAATTCGTCGTTGAAAGTTGTTCTGAGTGTCGGATGCGACCTCCCCGTATTGAAATAGTAAAATACATTTGTCTGGTCAGAAATGGTTTCACTTACTGCCTGAAAAGTTTTGTCCTTATCAAGGACCTTTCCATAAATATAGTGATCAATAATATCTTTTATTGCAAGAAGGTCATTGCCGAAGATGACATAATCTCCCAGAAAAGTGTAACAAGTTGTATGCACATCACTAAAGGCCGTGCCGAATAGCCCTGGAATCAATTCCGGAAAAGGAAGAAACCGTATGGAGAGATTGTGATAGGAAACTGATTCTTTTTTTTTGGGGAATAGTTTGCCAAATTCTCTTAGGAGACTATCCGCAAGCTGTTTATCATTGACTTTTGCTATTGCATAAGGATCTTCCCTCATGGTTTCGGGATTGTTCAATGCTTTTGCCATGCAAAGTTCTGAACCCATCCAAGGCAGAAAATAGTCTTTTACAACAACCTGCTCATGGGATTCAAAATCCTGAAATCCTGCGTAAGTATCGATGTACCCGAGCTTCTTAGCTGAAAATGATTGAAAATTAATGAAAAAAGAATCAATGGAATTAAATCCTAACCAAGTAAAGCGAGAGATGTTATCAGGCAAGATGCTCATCATCCCAGTTTTTTGCGGTAATTGGCCGGTAAAGAGGTTGAGGTATTGTGAGCCGGTATCTGCAATTGTAGTAAACCCGTTGATCAACATTTCATCTTTTTTCAGGATGACATCCAACCCACTCCAATCTGCAAAACAACTGACCTTATAGGCCTCATTTTGTTGTTCGGGTTGGAGGAGGTTGGAAATAAAAGGACGTATTAACCTGTAATTGATATAAATATTGGCATCAACTTTTTTCCCAGTAGTCTTTTCAACTTTTTGGAAACCTGATCCTGCCAGCGATGGAATATTCAAGTACAATTGATCGATGGCCTTGGTCACCAATTCCGGATGGCTACTTCCCATGAAAACTCCCTTTCTTACTGCAAAATAAAAAGGTTCGTGCACACCTTTAATTATTATCCTGACCAGATTTGCAGAACCATATTGATTTTTCAGGATACTAATCTTTCCCTTGAAATGTTCTTCCAGAAAACTTGTAATTAGTTCTTCTCCATTTTTTTCAGGGATTGAGATTAGAAAGAGGAAACCATATGATGAACGGTTCACCATGGTCATGGCCAGGTACAGCGGGTATTTTTTGGTAAGTTGAAAGAGTTTGTAGTTGGTTTTTAAAAGTGAATCAATGGCCTGATAATCTTTTTTAACAGAAGCAAAGAAGGGAATTATTGTAAGTTCTTTCCACAACAAGTTCTGGCTTATTATATCATTTGAAAGTTCTGAAGGCCGGTTAACTTGTATTATCAAAGCAGTATTTTCTGAAATTGCTTTCAGCGGCAATTCGTTTTGTCCGGGAAGTTTCTGATAGATAATCCAGGAGATGTATCCAAGGCCTGTAATCAGGATTACAATGCTAAATAGAATGAGCGTCAGTTTGATTGGCCGCATGAAGCAGGTTTCTGGAAATATCCAGCAAAATTAGTAGTAAATTTAAAGAACCACTGAAAATTTCCTGAATATAGTTAACATACAAGTTGACAAAAATAGTTCTTCACCTATAAGCAAGGTTACTGTTCTTATGGGAGAGAACTGCAGGTTAAAATATAAGGTCAGGCGGGTAACTTAATATGACCGAATTATTTTTTTTGGACAGGCATTTTAGTAACATCCAATTCCACATGTTTAGGGCAGCATTTCATCACACTGTCATGGGGCATTCCGCATGGGGCTTTGCAACGCATTCCTTTATCCATGTTTGGTGGACAAAAGCCATCGTGCATTCCATGGTGGCAGTCTTTCATCATCATCTCACACCGGTTTTTCTGGCAAGGAAAACCATCATGCGTCATCTTGCAGATGCTGCCTCCTATGAAGCCAAGAAAAAGGATAAATCCTACTACGATAAAAAACCATGCGATAAATTTAAAGAATTTACCCTGCATGTCTTTTTGGAATTTTGCAAGCAACAAAGTGCCTGCAAGAATAGTCAGCAAAGAAATAGCTAAAAGATGCATACATCGAAGTGTTAAAATTGACTACTCTGTTTTCGGTTTTCGTCGTTCCCGTTTAGTCACTCTTCTTTTAATAAAAAGATAGTTTTCTTCGACAAATATAGTTTGTTTTTTAAACCAAGAGTTCGATTTTCAATTATTTGCTGAGAAATGTAATATAGAAAATAAAGCAATTCAGGAGGTTTGAGGCTTCACTAGATAAAATCTTGGTAAAAGTGCCTCTGTTTCTATTGAGCAAATAGCTCAGTCTGATCGCCCGAATGCAAATTTGAGTTGTCCAAACAGATTATAGCTTTTGCGGTGATATGGCGAGATGCCATATTTTGATAACCCCAGCCGGTGATTTTTGCAGGGATATCCTTTATTGTTGAGCCAATCGTACATTGGAAATTCTTCATGCAATTTTTTCATAAATTCATCTCTGTGGGTTTTTGCCAGGATTGACGCAGCCGCTATAGATAGATATTTTGCATCACCTTTTACAATGCAATGATGGGGAATTCCAGGGTAAGGATGAAAGCGGTTCCCATCTATCAGAATAAGTTGTGGTATTATTTGCAAGTCATTAATGGCTTTATGCATGCAATAAATTGATGCATTGAGGATATTGATCTTGTCAATTTCCGGGGCATCAATACTGGCAACAGCCCAGGCAATAGCTTCGGATTCAATAAGGGTTCGCATTTCCTCGCGCTGATGTAGAGTTAACTTTTTTGAATCATTCAGAATTTCATTCTTGAAATTTTTTGATAAGATGACGGAGGCAGCAAAAACAGGGCCAGCGAGGCAACCTCTGCCGGCTTCGTCACAACCAGCTTCAATAAATTCGGTGGTGTAATGACTTTTCAACATGGTGAATTGGGCTCTGGGTCAGGTTAATCCCGATAACAAATTATTCAGCAATAAAATAATCATGATTCCGACAAAGACCATTTCAGGCCAGAAAGTGTTTTTTATTTTTAGTAGGTATGAACTAAGCAACTCCGACAGTGTAATAAAGGAGATCAATAAGTGATACTTGAGAAGGTTGCCAGAAAAGAAAATAGAACCCAGCATAACGGGAATCAGCCAGATCAGGAGGAATGTCTTCTTTCGGATTTCAATGGTTCTTTCACCCAACCTGGAAAGTCCGGTAATTAACCCAAATAAGAGCAGAAAGACAATAATTCCGCTTAACACCAGAAAAGATGGTTCCCTGAATGGCGTTAAGTCAAACGACATTAAAAAAAAACGGCGATATTCAATCGCCTTGACCATCCATTTATCATACCAGAAATAATATGCTGAAAGGAAAAGATAAGGAGTTATCAATCCGATGAAGGATCCAATCCATTCGTGCCAGTCTATGTTCCTGAAGATGATGAAGGTAATTAGGAGAAAAAAGAAAAAAATGATAAAAGGAAGATAAAATAAAGAGTTGATCCCAATTAAAAAACCTGCAACATAGGTAAGTTCAAGCGATTCTGTTTTATTGTAAGATTTGTATAATCTTTCAATAATCATCAGCAGGATAAGTGTAGTTATGCTTAACTGGTGTAAGGTCAGCAAGAAAGGGAAATAGCTCATCAAAGCTATAAAAACCAGGGCAGAAAGGGACGAATTTTTCAAGAGGACTTCATTTTGTGTCAATAGCCGATTTAGCAGGAAGGCTGAGAAAATTGTCAAGATGAAGCCAATGATACAGGCTATATGTGGAGCTCTATGCAAAAGATTGTATATTAACTCATACAATGGTACTGGGCCATCAGGAGCTGGCATTGCAGGTGGATTAAAAAACGCATGACCCCATAAAAGAATTGCAATTACACCAATTGTAAAGAATTGTATTGGGAAACTTGATCGGAAGAAGCGGAGGATCATTGTTCTTACTCAGGTTAATTCTTCGTTATTCAATCTTTTTTCATCCTTTTTGGCTTTGGTATCCCTTCTAAATATCAAAGGTCAAACCCAATATCTTTTCTATAATATTTTCCTTCAAAATCTATTTTTGTTGTGTTTCTGTAAGAGATATCAAGTGCTTCTTTCATTGAGTTTCCAAATGAAGTAACAGCTATGACCCTTCCTCCATTTGTGACAGTCTTACCAATTAATGGATCTATTTTTGTGCCGGAATGAAATAGAATGCTGTCCTGGATCGATTCAATAAAAGTAATTACTTTCCCCTTTTCATATTTTTCCGGGTACCCCATTGAGACCAGCATTATTGTGCTGGTGAATCGCGGATCGGTATAGATCACTTCTTTTTCCAATTGTTGTGCCGAAACTGCCTGAAAAAGATCTAATATATCATTTTGGATTCTTGGAATAACCGATTCAGCTTCAGGATCACCCATTCTGCAATTATACTCGATAAGATATGGATTTCCTTCAACATTCATCAACCCGAAGAAAATAAATCCCCTGTAATCGATGTTCTCGGTTTTTAGCCCTTCAATTGTTGGAATAATGATCCTTCGCTCAACTTTTTCCATAAATTGCTTATTGGCGAATGAAACCGGAGAGACTGAACCCATTCCACCTGTATTTGGACCTGTCTCTTTTTCTCCGATTTTTTTATAATCCTTGGCTTCCGGAAGAATCTTATAAGTTTTCCCATCACTTAGTACAAACACCGAAAGTTCTATTCCTTTCAGGAATTCTTCAATAACAACCACGTCAGAGGCATTGCCAAACTTCGATTCCATAAGCATGGAACTTAATTCCTGTTGCGCTTCTTTTGCAGTCGCACAAATAATAACACCTTTTCCTGCCGCCAATCCATTTGCTTTCAATACATAGGGAGGCCTGGAGTTATCAATGAAAGCGATGCCTTCATTAAAGTTGCTTTTCGTAAATGTTCTATGAGTCGCTGTTGGTATTCCATACTTGTTCATGAACTGTTTGGCAAATTCTTTTGATCCTTCTAACATTGCTCCTTGTTTTACCGGGCCAATGAAAGGGATACTTTTCAACAGTTTATCTTCTAGAAAAAAGTCGTGCAGTCCGCTAACCAATGGATCTTCAGGTCCCACAATCACCATTCCGATTTGGTTGTTCAATACAAATTGCCTGATGAATGGAAAGTCATTAAGTGAAAGGGGGACATTTTTCCCAATGGTTGATGTTCCTGCATTTCCAGGTGCAAAATAAAGCTTATTGACTTTTTGACTTTTTGATACTTTCCATCCGATGGCATGTTCCCTGCCGCCAGAACCAAGTACAAGTATATTCATACGGTTAACTTGATTTTAATGATTTTTCTATTGATTTCCAAAGAAGATCGGCTGTTCTCTGCCAAGTAAATTCTTTTTTTCTGTCCAGACCTTTCCTGATCAATTCATTACGAAGGTGTACATCTTCTGTGATAGATTTCATAGCTAAAGCAATGGAATCTGGGCAGAAAGGATCTATCAATAATGCGGCATCGCCGGCAATTTCTGGCATGGAGGTTACATTGGAAGTAATTACGGGTACTCCACAACAGAACGCCTCCACGATAGGAATTCCAAATCCTTCAAAATAGGAAACATATGTAAGGGCAAGTGAGGCCCCCAGGGCCTGTGCTAATTCGTCTCCATTCAAACGGCCGCTAAAAACAACGTCATCTGAATATTTCATTTCCTTAAAGGCAATTCCGATTTCTTTTGTCCACCATTTACGTGCTCCAACGATGAGTAATTTGATATCCTCGTTGTAATTCAAACGGAAAAGATCGAAGCCTTTGAACAGATTTACTAAATTTTTTCTTGGGTGAAGAGAACCGATGAAAATAAAGTAAGGTGCCCCTGACGTGTATTTTTCCCTAATCTTGGTAATCGTTTGAGGTAAAAGTGGCTTGTACAATTCATTGGCTCCATCATAGACAACATCGATCTGGCAAGGAAGTATCCGGTACTGTGTAACAATGTCCATTTTGGAAAATTCTGAGACTGTGGCTATCCTGATGGCTTTTGTAGCGAACTTCGGGAAAAAATAACGGTAATACAATCGAAAGGCCAAAGGGAGATCTTTAGGGTAGTGTTCGAAATTGAGGTCATGGAACACCGCCAACGATTTTATTTTTGTTTTTAGGGAGAGGTACCCGTCAGGAGAAAGGAAAAGATCAGGGTTCAGTTTTTTTAATAACCTTGGTAACCGCCAATCAAACCAGATCCAAAATAGCAAAGGGTGCCTTGATTGGGGGTTGAGTACTATAGGGGTAATGTTTGAAGAAAAGATAAAAGTAGGGTCGAATGGCCGGTCAAATATGAAATAGAAATGATGTTCGGGGTGCTGAATTGTAATCCGTTTCAGCGATTCATAAGTAAACCAACCAATTCCATCAAGTTTATTTTTGATCAACAAGCGGGTATTGACAGCAATGTTCATCAGGTGCAGAAAATATAGAATTATTGTTGTTAAAACAAAAGTTAAATTTCTAACTTTGTAGCAAATATCTGAATTATTTTTTATGTTTTCATGAAAAGTTTCTGATTCCAGAAGCTTTTACTTTTTTATATGCAGAGAAAATTCCTGACAAATCTGGGGTTGATGCTTTTACTCAACCTTTTAATCAAACCGGTTTGGATTTTTGCCATCGACAGGAATGTTCAAAACATGGTTGGAGCTCTGGACTATGGGTTTTACTTTGAAGTTTTGAATTTTTCATTCCTTTTCAATATTTTTCTTGATCTGGGGATTACAAATTTTAACAACAGGAATATTGCTCAGAACCAACAACTGCTCAATAAGCATTTTTCAGCAATCGTCGTCTTGAAGTTCTTATTGGCAATGTTGTACATTTTTATTGCGTTCACTGTGGCTCTTCTGATGAAGTATAAAGCTGATCAGTTGAGGCTTCTTGCCTGGCTTGCTGTTAACCAGATACTTACTTCATTTATTCTTTACTTGAGGTCGAATGTGTCAGGCCTGCTTATGTTTAAGACAGACAGTGTACTCTCTGTTCTTGACCGTTTACTTATGATTCTGTTTTGTAGTATTTTATTGTGGGGGCATTTAACAGCATCTAAATTTAGGATTGAGTGGTTTGTTTACTCGCAAACGGCTGCTTATGGAATTACAGTGTTGGTTGCATCACTCATTGTGATAAAAAAAGCCAGTTTTCATAAACTTAATGTGAACTGGCCGTTCTTCCTGATGATAATAAAACAAAGCCTTCCTTTCGCATCTCTTGTACTATTGATGACTTTATATAACCGGCTTGATCCGGTAATGCTGGGTAAGCTGCTACCGGACAAGGCCATTGTCCCAAATGATGAAATTAACACTGCTCATGTTCAGGTTGGAATTTATGCTAATGGGTTTCGTCTGCTTGATGCAGCCAATATGATAGCATATCTTTTTTCAGTATTACTCGTCCCGGTATTTTCGAGGATGATAAAACGGAAAGAATCTGTAGAGAAAATGGTGAAGCTATCATTCACCTTACTAATCACAATTGCTATCATCGTTGCTTTTGGGTGCATTTTTTACAGTGGTGATCTTATGAAACTATTATATAAAGAACATTTCGATAAATCTGCACAAGTATTTAAATTATTGATGGGTGGATTTGTTGCAGTATCTACGACTTATATTTTCGGAACATTATTGACTGCAAACGGGAACCTGAAACAACTAAATATTATTTCACTTATCGGGTTACTGATTAATTTTAGTATGAATCTGATCCTCATTCCCCGTCTTCTGGCTGTGGGTTCTGCGTATGCAAGCCTCGTTACTCAATTCTTCATCGCTATTATTCAGGTAATTATCGTGCAAAGAATATTTAAGTTTAAAATAAACTACCGCTACTTACTGACCCTTCTATTTTTTGTCATAGGTGTAATTCTCTTAAATTTTATTTCTAAGGCTGTGGACTTAAGACAATTAGGTGTTGGATTTTCCGGGAATTCTTGGCTTATAAACTTTTTCCTAATGATAATCCTCTCAGTTGGGTTTGCTGCAGCATTAAAACTTCTTAACCTGAAGTCCATTTTTCAGATCCTTCGTGAAGACCGTTAACCCTTTTTCTTTTCCTTTGATCTTCACTTTTTGCAGTTTCATGAAAAAACAATAATTTTGGAAAATATTTGACATTTGATTCTATGACAAATGAAATGAAAAGGAATGAGGATTTTAATTCTGGTAGTTTGGTTATCTTTTTATATAAATGGAGGAACCCGCTGTTAATTTCCATCATCATTGCGGCATTAGCTTCATGGTTCTTTTCTTGTCCTTGGTTTATAACCCCAAAATTTCAGTCGACTGTTATAATGTATCCCGCCAGCACAAGTTCTGTTTCAAAAGCCTTGTTAAGCGATCAATCGGCAAAAGGACAGGATCTTATGGCTTTTGGTGAAGATGAACAAGCGGAACAGCTTCTTCAGATTTTAAACTCAAATAAAATTCGAGACAGGATAATTCAAAAGTTTCACCTTATTCATCATTATAAGATTGATTCTACTTCTAAATATAAGAACGAATCTCTCTATAGGGAATATGACAGGAATATCACCTTCCGCAGAACTGAGTATATGGCGGTTCAGATTTCTGTCTTGGATAAAGACCCTCAGATGGCTGCTGATATCGCAAATAAGATTGCCGACCTGTTGGATTCTACAAAAAACCAAATGCAACGGCAAAGAGCCTATTCCGGATACCGGATTGTCGAAGGTGAATATAATTCATTAAAGACAGAAGTAGATAAAATTGCAGATTCACTGGTTGCGATTGGAAAACTTGGCGTTAATGATGTGGAGTATCAATCCCAGGCGCTCAATACTCAAATGGCCATTGCCACTAGTAACAATAATAAACATGCTATGGCTGCTTTACAAAAAAGGCTTGATGTACTTGGAAAATACGGGGGTATTTATATGTCACTAAAGAATGCTCTTGAATTTAAAACTCATCAATTGACATTGCTCCAAGCTAAATTCAAGGAAGCCAAAGTAGATGCGGAAGAAGATCTTCCACAGAAATTTATCGTTAACAATGCTTACAAGGCAGAACGTAAATCTTACCCGATGCAGTGGTTAATCATTCTGGTAACTACATTCTCAGCCTTCTTCTTTATGATTATAGTTATTATCGTTTTAGAGAAAATCAGCGGATATGAATCTCACAAAAAGTTTCATCTATCATGAAGCGTGAAAATTAACAATCAAATTGCAAAAATTTACAATTATGGAAGATTACTTTAAGAGCAAAGGGTTAGTACAAATTTTTATTCGATGGAAGTATCATCTTGCGGTGATTGTTGGAGCCGCAGCGATTCTTGCTGCATTTTTCTCCAGTTCGATCTTTATTACTCCGTTATTTAAATCGTTTGCAGTCTTGTACCCTTCCAATATTTCCGCTTATGCTGATGAAAGTCTTAGTGAGCAGATGATGCAGGTGCTGCAATCAAAAGAAATTCGTGATAGTTTGGTCGTGAAGTTTGATCTTCCAAGGCATTATGGGATTGACCCGAGTTATGAATATTTCACGAGTACCCTACTTTGGGAATATGGACAAAATGTTAAAATATCCAAGACACCTTATGATGCTGTAATCATAGAGGTATGGGACAAAGATCCGAAGATTGCTTGTGATATGGTGAATGAGATAATGAACCAGTATAACCTTAAACTTCGCGGATTGCATAAGGAAAAATTCAAAGAAGTTGTAAACAACTATAGGACAGTGACTAATTATAAAAGATTGGAATTGGATTCTCTTCAGCAGCGGTCTCAGGAACTTGGGGTTAAATACGGCTTACTTGATTTTCCCAATCAGACAAGGGAGGTGATGCGTGCTTACCTCTCAGGAGGAGGTTCAGGAAGTAGGGGAAGAGAAGTAAACCGTCTGAAAAAAAATCTTGAAGAAAAAGGGGGAGAAAGGGAAATGCTCTCAAACCTGATGATTGCAATAACTAAAGATTATAGTGCATTTAAACTTGATTATGATCGTGCAGTGATGGACCTGAACCGGAATTATACATATGTTAATGTGCTTAATAAACCTTTTCCGGCTGATAAAAAGGGGTATCCTGTAAGATGGGTAATCGTTGTGGCTTGTGCTCTTGCATCATTATTCCTGGCTATTATTGTTATCGGGGTAATCGAAAATCGGCGTAAAAGAATAATCGAACAAGCAATTAGATAACCCATATTTATTCTTATAAATATTGTTGGAAAAAACGAAAATAAAATGGGTCTATGCTATTAGTGTGATTTTTATCGCACTCAATGTGTACTTTATTCTTCAGGACATCTATTGGACCCTTTTAATCCCGGTCCTCGCTGTGGTTTTGTACCTATATTTCTATTCCATTGACAAGATACTGCTCCTAACTGTATTTTGTACTCCACTTGCGATAAAAATAATGCTGCCAGAGTTTGGAGGTTGGGGGCTTACACTACCTACCGAACCATTGATGGCTGGTGTAACAGCAATCTTCATTTTAAAATTTTTTTATTCTAATAATTATGATCATAAGATACTAAAACACCCATTGACGATTGTCATTCTGCTTAGCCTTGCCTGGATGTTCATTACCAGCCTGACCAGCCAGATCCCAGTTGTATCATTTAAAGGATTAACCGCAAGATTATGGTTTGTTATTCCTTTTTACTTTGTTGGGATCCTGTTATTCCGAAAAATCATAAACATTCGATTATTTGTGTGGGTTTACGCTGTTCCACTTGTTGGAGTTATTTTTTACACTACTTATAATCATTATTTATGGGGATTTTCTGAACAGTCGGGCCATTGGGTGATGGAACCTTTTTATAATGATCATACAGCTTATGGTGCCATCCTTGCATTGTTTATTCCGGTCTTTATTGGTTTTTCTTTTACACGGACTTATTCTAAAACTTTACGTTTTTTTTCATGTCTTGTTCTGGCTATCCTATTACTGGCTATCATTTTGTCATATAGCAGGGCTGCATGGGTTAGTCTTGCCTTTGCGATTCTGGTTTATTTGGTCATTGCATTAAAGATAAAAATGAAATGGATTCTTCTTGCATTTGGGGTATTACTTAGCTTGTTCTTTCTTTTTCAAAACAACATATGGGAGAAACTCGAGAAAAATAAACAAGGAACATCTGCGAATTTCCTTGAGCATGTTCAATCTATTTCAAATGTCACTACTGATGATTCCAACCTTGAACGTTTGAATAGATGGGCATCTGCCCTTCGTATGTTCAAGGAAAGGCCCATGCTGGGATTTGGCCCGGGAACTTATCAATTTGAATACGCTCCTTTTCAAAGATTTAGTGAGAAAACGCGAATCAGTACAAATGCAGGAGATAAAGGAAATGCTCACAGTGAGTATATAGGTCCACTTTCTGAATCGGGTGTGCTGGGAATGTTTTGGGTTTTATGTATTCTTTTTTTTGTAATCAGGACTGGAATAAGGGTTTATAAAAGGGCTGATTCAAAAGAGGTTAAAATGTTGAGCCTCTCAGTGCTATTAGGATTGATAACATATTACTTTCATGGAACCATGAATGATTTTCTCGACACGGATAAAGCTTCTGTGCCCTTTTGGGGATTCATTGCCATCCTGGTAGCGCTTGACTTGTATTACTTACCAATAGACGAGTTATCTGGAGAGACTCTCTCCTTTGAGAAAAAGTAAGAACGAATTTCGATTTTTGTTTAGTTGTTGATTGCAGGTTTACGATCACTTTTCAATTTGGATAGCGAAATTTGTGCTTTGTAAATCTAAATTAATAAATATTATTTTAGTTTTGCAAGTATTTCAGGCAAACTGCGGATAGCAGCCAATTCTCGCCATTTCTTGCGGGCTTCCATAACAGGTGAGCCAAAATAGGTTTTACCACCTTCAATCGATTTGTCAATTGCAGAAGTGGCCAGAACAATTGCTTTTGCTCCAATAACAATGTCTTTATTCACCGAAACGTTAGCCCATAGAATAACATCATCTTCAATCCTTGTTACTCCTGCAATAGCACAGAATGCCCCTATAAGGCAATTTTTACCAATATAAGTATCGTGACCAACCTGAACGTGGTTATCAAATTTAACGCCAAACGAAATATGGGTATCTCCAGAAACGCCTTTATCGATGGTGGTTAATGCCCCAATTTCCACATTGTCCTCCAAAATTACTCGACCACAGGATTCAAGTTTTTTATAACCTTCTGGTCGTCGTTGAAAATAATATGCATCTGCACCAATAACAGCTCCTGAATGAATAATGACATTATTGCCGACTACGCAATGGTCATAGATGCTTGCATTTGCATGGATGATGCAATTCTTTCCAATTTTAACATAATTTCCTACAAAGGCGCCTGGCTGAATAATGGTTCCTTCTCCGATCATTGCCGACGAACTGATTGCAGATATAGCCTTTTCGAAAGGCCTGAGTTTTTTTACCAATGAAACGTAATCATCGAAAGGATGATCGGAAATTATCAGAGTTTTGCCAATAGGTGGATCCAATTCCTTGTTAATCAGGATTGTGGTGGCTTTTGATTGTAAAGCCTTTTTATAGTATTTGGGGTGGTCAACAAAGGTTAGGTCTCCAGGTTCCACCATGTGGATCTCATTGATACCGGAAATAATAAAATCAGGGGCTCCTATAAAGCGTGCATGAATGAGTTCGGTAATTTCTTTCAGTGATTGAGGAGAATCAAATTTCATTGTCTGTAATTTGAAATTATTTTGAAGAGCGCAACGGTTAAAAGGAATTTGTGCTTTATGATTTCACCCTCTCGGAATAATCACCAGTACGGGTATCCACTCTGATCAATTCTCCTGTTTCAATGAAGAGCGGGATCTTAACCGTTGCACCAGTTTCAACAGTCCCATTCTTCAAAGCGTTTGTAGCGGTGTTTCCTTTCATACCTGGTTCGGTATAGGTCACCTTGAGAACCACATAAGTAGGAAGTTCACATGTGAGAGCAGTTTCAGTATCGGCATGGAAAAGGATTTCAACTTCCTGCCCTTCTTTAAGGAATGCTGGAGCATTGATCAGTTCAGGTGGGATAAATGTTTGCTCAAAGGATTCAGTATTCATAAAATGATATCCTGAATCATCCTTAAATAAGTATTGATATTTCCTTCTTTCAACTCTTGCTACATTAATTTTTACTCCTGAATCAAAAGTATTGGGGATCACCCTCCCTGTCTTAAGGTTTTTGAGTTTCGTTCGTATAAATGCAGGTCCTTTGCCTGGCTTTACATGTTGAAACTCTACAATTGAAAAAAGGTCATCGTTGTATTCTATTACTAAACCATTTCTGATGTCAGCGGTCGTTGCCATAAAGTATTTCTTGAAAATGAATTAATTGGGGTGCAAAATTAGGATTTTTATTTGAATTTGCAACCTGCTTTCTATCTGATTTTCCAACTTAAAAATTAAGTTAGAAAATCAATGAGAATATTTCATGGTTTTAGGAGACTCTTCGGTTCTTAAACTCTTCGATAAGTAGTTTTTCCTTGCAGAAAACGGTTTCTTGATGCTGGAGATTAGAACAAACAATAACAATCCTGTTATCCAATCTGTCACTGATTAACTGTAGATACCAATTTATTCCTGCTTCATCCAAATTCATCGTGGGTTCATCCAGTAAAACAATAGAAACATCACTAAATAAACCCAGGATCAGTTTCACTCTTTGTTTCATGCCAGAAGAAAAGAACCGAATGGTTTTTTTGCCGGGGTCTTTAAAACCAATATTTTCTATTAGTTCAGCAATGGTCATATCAGGTATTAAAGGCTTAAAAAAGAAATGAAAATCAAGCATTTCCCGCAAAGTAAATTCTTCAATCAATTCCTGGTAAGGAGCGACAATGGTTAGGTGGTGGAAAATTTTCCCTACAGCAATTTCCTTATTATTATCGAAGTAGTTAACGTTTCCTGACGAAGGATGAATACTCCCGGCTATGATCTGCAGAAGTGTTGATTTTCCTGAGCCATTTCTTCCCAAAATGGCGTAGGAATTGTTCTGCTCAAAAGAATAACTGAGATCCTTGAAGATCCATTCAGTATTAAATTTTTTGCCGGCTTTAGTTAGGTTTATTTTCATGAGTATGAACCACGAACTGAAATTTCCGCTAAGAGATCAAGCACCAATTATTTTTCACGGATTTTTGAATAGCCCTTCATGATTCCGCGACTGGAATTTGAAATGAAAGAAAGAATCTCATCACGTTCCGGTGTTGCTTCCACTTTTGCTTCAATGATCTCTACAGCTTGAGAAACATTATAACTCTTCAGAAAGATAATCCTGTATATTTCTTGTATTTTATTAATTACCTCAGGAGTAAATCCTCTTCTTCTAAGCCCTATTGAATTAACACCCACATAAGACAGAGGCTCTCGTGCTGCTTTTGTATAAGGCGGAACATCTTTTCCTACACCAGTCCTACCTGCAATAAATGCATGAGCACCTATATGGCAGAATTGATGTATTGGGACCATTCCTCCTATGATGGCCCAGTCATCTACGATAACATGCCCAGAGAGCATAGCAGCATTTGCCATAATGACATTATTTCCGACGACACAGTCATGTGCTACATGTACATAAGCCATTAATAAGGTGTTATTTCCAATCACGGTTTCATAACTGGCCTTTGTTCCACGGTTTATTGTAGCAAATTCCCGAATAGTGACATTATTTCCAATTTTTACAATGGTATCTTCACCAGCGAATTTGAGATCCTGAGGAATGGCTGAAATAACTGCCCCAGGGAATATCTTACAATTCTTACCTATTCGTGCACCCTCCATAATGGTCACATTTGAACCAATCCAGGTTCCTTCTTCAATTACTACATTCTTGTCTATACTCACAAATGGTTCAATAACTACATTTGCAGCAATTTTTGCCTGGGGATTGACATATGCCAAAGGTTGATTCATAAGGCTTTTATTTTTTTTGAATTTGTGCCATTAGTTCGGCTTCCATAACTATTTTATTACCAACAAATGCCTGTCCTTGCATCTGGCAGATTCCACGGCGCATTGGACTAAGTAATTTATTCTGGAATATGAGTGTATCGCCGGGGACAACTTTTTGCCTGAATTTCACATTTTCTATTTTTAGGAAATATGTAATGTAATTTTCCGGATCAGGAACAAAACTCAAAGCAAAAATACCACCTGTTTGTGCCATTGCTTCAATCATAAGCACTCCAGGCATGACTGGTTCATCCGGGAAATGACCTACAAAAAAGGATTCATTCATTGTTACATTCTTCATTCCTACCACATGGTGATCACTGAGTTCAAGAATCCGATCAATGAGAAGAAATGGTGGACGATGCGGGAGAATCTTTAGGATTTGATTGATATCGTAAACGGGTTTCTTGTTAAAATCTACTTGGGGAACAGTTTCTATCCGTTGATGGATTAAGATTTGCTGTTTAAGTAGTTTTGCAAATTCAACATTTGAAAAATGACCAGGCCTTATGGCAATAATATGAGCCTTAATCGGCATTCCAACCAGGCCAAGGTCTCCGATCAAGTCAAGTAGTTTGTGCCTTGCTGGTTCATTCGGAAAATTAAGTTCAATATTGTTAAGGATGCCTTCTTTCAGGACTTCGACACGGGGTTTATTGAAAATATTTGCCAGATGATCAAGTTCTTCTTGAGAAATCATGCGGTTAACAAAAACAATCGCATTATCAAGGTCGCCTCCCTTGATCAGGTTTTTATTGAGAAGATATTCCAGTTCATGCAGAAAAACAAAAGTCCGGCAGGGGGCAATTTCGTCTTTGAATTGGTCTATATTGGTCAGTATTGCGTTTTGTGAAGGAAGTATTTTTGAATCATAATCGATTATTACTGAGAGTTGAAATTCTTTTGCTGGTATGGCAATGATCTGAACCTTGTTTTTCGAATCAGTATAAGTGACATTCGTTGTCAGTTCAAAAGAAGTTCGATTTGCGGGTTGTTCAATAATACCTGCCGTGAGTAATTTTTCAACATAAATGCGTGAGCTTCCGTCAAGAATGGGCGTTTCTGATTGATCAAGTTCAATAAGCACATTATCGATTCCGAGCCCTACCAAGGCTGCCAATACATGCTCAATGGTATCGATCCTGATTCCTTTGTATTCTATGCTTGTTCCCCTTGAGGTATCTATTACATGTTCAACATTGGCAGGAATCAGATCGGAACCAAGATCACTCCTCTTGAATTTATAACCAAAATCTTCAGGAGCTGGATGAAAGCTGAGGTTTACACTTTTCCCAGTATGAAGTCCGGTTCCTGAAAGGCTAACAGAGATTCCAATGGTCTTTTGTTTATCGCTCATATACTTTTTTAGAAAACAGAATCTTTAATTTTTTGGAAACAACTTTTCAAGCAGATAGATTTTTTTTACCAATTGGTCGAAATTTCGCCAGTACACATATAAACGTCGGGTCTTTCCCACTTCAAGAGCAGGTGTACCAAGAAAAGCATCTCCGTCTTTGATATCGTGTTCTATTCCTGATTGGGCACCGATCTTTACATTATTACCGATATTCAAATGTCCTACAATCCCAACCTGTCCGGCAATCATACAATTCTTTCCGACTTTTGTCGATCCGGCAATACCGGTTTGTGATGCTATAATTGTATTTTCACCAATCTCAACATTATGTGCGAGTTGAACTAAATTGTCGATTTTGACTCCACGATGGATGACTGTTGATCCTAATGTTGCCCGGTCGATCGTTGTATTTGCTCCAATTTCCACATTGTCATTAATCACAACATTCCCTGCCTGGATCACTTTTTTTGATTGTGTATCGGTTTGAGGTGCAAACCCAAATCCATCTGCCCCGATTACTATACCTGAATGCAGGGTACATTCATTACCTATGATACAATCATGATAGATCTTTACACCTGCGAAAAGTGTTGTATTATTACCAATTGTAACTTTATCACCAATAAAAGTTTGAGGATAAAGCTGAACATGGTTCCCAATCACAACATTTTCGCCAATCGAAACGAACTCTCCTATGTAAACATCTTCTCCAATCGTTGCACTTTTGGAAATAAATGCCAGAGGTGAAATACCTTTTTTTTCTGATTGAAGGTTTTGGAATAGCTCAAGGAGCTTTGCAAAAGCGGTGTAAGCATTCTCAACCCGGATCAAGGTACCGGTTATTGGTTGAATAGGAGAAAAGTCATCATTAACAATGATGATCGAGGCCTTTGTTGAATAAATGTGAGGAGTGTAAAGTGGATTAGCAAGGAAGGTCATGGTTCCCGGAATGCCTTCTTCAATTTTTTCAAGTCTGGTTACAACTACTTCTGGATCTCCTTCAACTTTTCCATTTAAAACATCTGCAATCTGCCGTGCGGTGAACTCCATCAATAATCTTTATTATAGATAATTACACTTGGAAAATGCTTGCAAGTTACCAAATAATTTTGAATAAGCCAGAAATTATCTTCCCTGAAATCGCTTAATGAATTAGATTTTTTGGATAACATAAGAGGTATTTGGTAACCGGGACTGATAGAACTGAAATGTTTAACTGATCTGAAGCTTCAGAAACATCAACCAGATCTTTGTTACGAAATTGAATATGGATTCGGTCAAGTTTCGGATTATAGGCGTTATTAGTGACAGTTCCTTCGACCAAGAAATAGCAGATATCTTCATCTAATACTCCAAACTGTGCGGATGCTTGTTCTTTCAACAAAGTGATATAATCAGGATTAAATGGGTCATTCTGGATCTCAACTTTGTATAAATGTCGCCCAACCAAACATTGACATAAGTAAGCAAGAATGTGATCCTGATGTGTTGTCCATACTTTTATGGCAGAAAGAATGTCATAATCATCCAATTTTGCAAAATCCTCAATCCATCTTTGTTCCATAAGAAAACTATCAATGTTAACATTGGAGTAGAGAAAAAGATTCAGTATTGGTGAACTGAAAAGTGGGATGCCTTGAATAGCTAATTCCTTGGCTCTTTTCAAGATGTTTACCAGCATATATTCTGCTGCAATAACAGTTTTGTGAAGGTAGACCTGCCAATACATCAATCGTCTTGAAATCAAGAATTTCTCAATTGAGTAAATGCCCTTCCCTTCTACGACGAGTTGATCATCAAGAACTGTAAGCATTTTAATGATCCTGTCAGTATTGATTACCCCTTCAGCTACGCCAGTAAAGAAACTGTCCCTCGACAGGTAATCAAGTCGGTCCATGTCAAGTTGACTCGAAACCAGTTGATGAAGGAATTTCTTTGGATAATCATTCCTGAATATTTTGTTTGCAACATTCAGTTGATAATTCATTGAATTATTCAATGAATCCATCATCATCAGGGAAAGATCTTCATGAGATAGATCTTTTACAAGTGACTGTTCTAAGGCATGAGAGTAAGGTCCATGACCAATATCATGCAAAAGTATGGCGCTGATAACGCCTTCCTCTTCTTCTTGAGAAATTACTATCCCTTTTGCTCTCAACACTTCGACTGCCTGAGTCATAAGGTGCATAGCTCCCAACGCATGTTGAAATCTTGTGTGAACAGCTGAAGGATAAACATAATGCGTCAGCCCAAGTTGGAGGATTCTTCGCAGACGCTGAAACCAGGGATGCTCTATGATATCGAAAACAAGGTGGTTAGGTATCGTGATTAACCCATAAACCGGATCATTTATGATTTTCTTTTTGTTAATCAGTTTATTCATCGTATTCCTTGTAATTTTGTTAAAAGTTGATAAAAATACGGAAGGTAAACAATAAAAGCAACATTCTGACATTTTATCCTAAACGATAAATTTTAGAATCATGGTGAAAACGAATATTTTATGGGTTGATGATGAGATAGACCTTTTGAAGCCGCACATTATTTTTTTAAAAGAAAAAGGTTATGGAGTGGATACTTCGAATAACGGGCAAGAAGCTGTTGAAATTTTAAAGAAGAAAGATTTTGATATTGTTTTTCTGGACGAACAAATGCCTGGGTTGTCAGGAATTGAGACATTGATGAAAATGAAAGCTGATTTTCCAAACTTGCCAATAGTGATGATAACCAAGAGCGAAGAAGAAACCATTATGGAGGATGCCATCGGATCAAATATTTCTGATTATCTGATTAAACCTGTCAATCCTAATCAAATTCTCCTCTGCCTTAAAAAAAACCTGGAAACAAAGAAATTGGTTAGCGAGAAGACAACTCACCAGTATCAGCAGGAATTCCGGAACATAGGGATGGAGATTAGTCCCCGTTTAAATCATGAAGAATGGGTGGAAGTATATAAGAAAATAACTTATTGGGAATTGAAGCTGGAGAAATCAGAGGATGAGGGGATGAACCAAATATTAAAAATGCAAAAAGATGAAGCAAACCATGCATTTGCCAAATTCTTTGAGAAAAATTATACAGAATGGTTGAACAATAAGAACATTGATAAACCGGTACTGTCTCACAACTTGATAAAAGAAAAAATCTTTCCACTTCTGAATGATGAACGACCGCTTTTCATTATTCTGATTGATAATTTTCGTTATGATCAGTGGAAGGTTTTACAACCGATACTCGAAGAATATTTCAGGGTTGAGAAGGATGAAATATATTTCAGTATTCTTCCAACAGCAACCCAATATGCTCGGAATTCGATTTTTGCCGGGCTTCTTCCTACTGAAATTGAAAAAAAATACCCAAAGTTCTGGGTAAGTGAGGATGAAGAAGGAACAAAAAATAATTATGAAGGAGAATTGTTGGGCGAGCTATTGAAACGTTATGGACGTGATATCAGATATTCTTATTACAAAGTTCTAAACATGACGTATGGAAGAAAACTTGTAGAATCGTTGCCTAACCTAATGGTAAACAAATTGAATTTTATTGTTTATAATTTTGTAGATATGCTTTCACATGCCCGTACGGAAATGGAAATAATAAGGGAATTAGCAGATGACGAAAAAGCCTACCGTTCATTAACGATGCAGTGGTTTCAACATTCACCACTGTTAGATATATTTAAATTTCTCTCAGAGAAGGATGTAAATGTTGTGATAACGACTGATCATGGGTCGATAAAGGTCAGTAACCCAGTTAAGATTCTCGGTGACAGAAATACAAATACGAATCTCAGGTATAAAACAGGAAAAGCATTAAAATTTGAACATAATGATGTTTTTGAGATCAGGAATCCAACAGACGCATTCTTACCAAAGATGAATGTTAGTTCAAATTACGTATTCTGTATGAATGATGATTTTTTTGCCTATCCCAATAATTACAATTATTATGTGAACTATTATAAGAATACTTTCCAGCACGGTGGTGTCTCAATTGAAGAAGTGATGATTCCTTTCGTAGTTCTGAAACGGAAATATTAATCTAATCATTTGTCTGAAGTGATCCTGAAAATTACCGATGAGAAGGAATTGATTCCAGCAGTCAGGAAATTACTGTCGATTTATCATGATAAACGTGTATTTGCTCTCTATGGCAAAATGGGTGCCGGTAAAACGACCCTTATCAAGGCATTTTCTTCTGTTTTAGGAGTTAAGGATGTTGTTCAAAGTCCTTCATTTGCCATCATAAACGAATACAAAACAAATAAAGGGGAATCTATTTTTCATTTTGATTTTTACAGGATTAGAAAAATCGAAGAGGTTTTTGATATTGGATATGAGGACTATATCTATTCAGGCTCATACTGCTTTATTGAATGGCCGGAATTGGTGGAGGAGTTGTTGCCGTTCGACACTATTAGAATAAAGATACGTGGAGAAGGGATCAGAGAGATAGAATTTTAACATCACCATTAATTTTAGTACTATCTAAATTCTTCAACAAATTTGTACCTTCGTATTAAAATTTTAAAATTATGGCTGAACAGAAATCAAAATACAGCGAGTTTCTTCGGCCGCAAGAAGAGATGTTGGAGGTTGGCAAGCAGAAGAGTAAACTAACGATAGGTGTTCCAAAAGAAAATAGTACTCAAGAAAACAGAGTTGTATTGGTTCCTGATGGAATAAACTTATTAATGAAGCAAGGCCATCAGGTTTTAATTGAAGCAGGAGCAGGCACATCAGCACATTTTACTGATCATGAATACAGCGAAGCAGGAGGGCAGATTGTTTATTCTCCTGACGAAGTTTACAAATCTGACCTGATCCTTAAGGTCGCACCTGTGACCACCACTGAGTTGGAGTTTCTGAAACCTCGCCAAGCACTCATCTCTGCTTTACAGATCGGGATCCAAAAAGAGGAATATTTCCGTCAACTCATGCAAAAAAAAGTCACTGCTTTGGCTTTTGAACTGATCCGTGACAGGGCAAATACATTTCCAGTGATCCGCGCTATGAGTGAAATTGCTGGCAGTGCCTCCATTTTTATTGCTGCCGAATACCTTGCTAAATCGGATTTTGGAAGGGGTAAAATGTTTGGTGGATTTACGGGCATTCGTCCATCAGAAGTTGTGATCATTGGCGCCGGAACTGTTGGTGAATATGCAACCCGCACTGCTGTAGGATTGGGAGCTCTGGTAAAGGTTTTTGATAACTCTGTTTATAGATTGAGGCGACTTCAAAACAACCTTGGGATGCGTGTTTTTACATCTATTCTGCACCCAAAAGTAGTCCTTGAATCTATGCGAACAGCTGATGTAGTGATCGGTGCGATTCATACAAAAAACGGGAAGACCCCTTGTTTAATTGGGGAAGACATGGTCAGCGAAATGAAAGACGGGGCAATTGTTATCGATATAAGTATTGATCAGGGAGGTTGTTTTGAAACCTCACATCCAACAACCCATAATAACCCAGTGTATAAAATTCATGGGATAACGCATTATTGTGTTCCAAATATTCCTTCCCGTGTCCCACATACAGCATCCCAAGCATTAAATAACATCTTTGTACCCGTTATAATGGATATCGGAAATGAAGGGGGAATAGATAATTTTCTGAAACTAGATCATGGCATCAGGCAGGGTATTTATTTGTATAATGGAATAATTACCAATTCTTTTATAAGCCGATATTTTAATCTGCCTTTTCAGGATATCGATCTATTGATGGCGACTTTTCATGAAAGATGATCAGGCAGTATGAGGATTACGTTGAGCGCTGGCCATGGACAAGATACCGATATTTATTTAGGATCTTCTGTTTTTCAGGAATTAAAATTCTGGCTAGTAAATTTGAATTCTGTAATTGATCAGTTCTTTATCTTCACTGATAAGAATACAGGATCTTTTTGCTTGGAACAATTAACATCCTGCGTTTCAGCACTGAAAGGAGCAGAAATAATATTAATTCAAGGTGGGGAAAAGAATAAATCTATAAAATCAGTCAAATTTCTTTGGGAAGCCCTTGCCAGTAAAGGCGCATCACGCCATTCTTTATTAATAAACCTTGGAGGAGGGATGATAACTGATCTTGGTGGTTTTGTAGCATCAACATTCAACCGAGGTATTCCGTTCATTCATATTCCTACTTCACTTCTCGGGATGATTGATGCTTCCATAGGTGGAAAAACCGGAATCAACCTGGGAAATATCAAAAACCAGGTTGGCACTTTTCGACTTCCCAAAGCCATTTTTATTTATCCTGAGTTTCTTTGTACATTGGCTCGATATGAATTATTGAGTGGATTTGCTGAGATCATTAAGATTGCATTGGTTGCGGATATAAAATTTTGGGAAAGACTTAAATTATTACACCTACCTGACCTCGTGAACGTGAAAGCAAATATGGATATTTGGGAGTATCTCATTTGTTCATCTGTCGAGTTAAAATGTAGAATTGTTGAGCAAGATTTTTGTGATGAGACCGTGCGTGAGATCCTCAATTTCGGGCATACGATAGGCCATGCAATTGAATCTCTTTCACTTGAAAAAGGAGTGACTCCATTATCACACGGACATGCAATTTCCCTTGGAATGATCTGCGAAAGCTTCTTGTCGGTGTTGAAAGCCGGAATGAAAAAAATCGATCAGGAAAGTATTATCAACATGATATTAACGAATTACGAATATTATCCACTTTCCATTATGGATTCGGACTTTATCATGGAATTCATAGACCATGATAAAAAAAGAAGAAGCACAGGAGCTCGGTTTTCCTTGCTAAATGCTCCTGGAAATGCTGTCTATGGTATTCCCTGTACACCTAGTGAAATCATAAAATCCATTGATTTTTATCGTACATTTGTATAAAGGGGATAAGTGATATGAAAAAATTTACGATATCAAAAGCAAATCGCAATCTAATTGGTACCATTCACCTGCCTTCGTCCAAGAGCATCAGCAACCGCTTGTTAATAATTAAAAGCTTGGCTGTTGGTGGATTTGAAATAGACAACATGGGAGATGCTGATGACACCCTTCTACTTCAGAAGTTATTGAACAAGATAAGAGAATTTCAGGGACGATCATCGATGACTGAACTGGATACCGAAAATGCAGGGACTGTTATGCGTTTTCTTACTGCCTACCTTTCGATGGTTCCTGGCAAATGGATCTTGTCTGGAACGGAACGTATGAGACAACGACCGATTGGGATCCTTGTTGATGGATTAAAGTCGATGGGGGCACAGATCGATTATCTTGCAAAACTAGGGTATCCTCCTGTGATGATCCAGGGGACATCCTTAAAGGGGAGAGAGATTATCGTGGATCCAGGAATAAGTAGTCAATTCATCTCAGCTTTAATTTTGATCGGGCCTAAGATCCCAGGTGGACTAACATTGCATCTTAGTGGCTCCGCAGTCTCTTTTCCCTATGTGAAAATGACAATTGGGTTGTTAAAGTATTTTGGTATTCATATCGTTCAGGAACGAAGCCGGATTGTAATTCCGGAAGGGGATTATATCCCAAGGAATTTTTTTGTGGAGTCTGATTGGTCTGCAGCAGCGTTTTGGTATGAGGCGGCAGCATTGGCTGACTTTGTGGATCTGGAACTAATTGGCCTTTCTCAAGACAGTTTACAAGGGGATTCGATTATCAGTAGTATATTCCAAAATTTCAATGTTAGAACGGAATTCACAGAAACAGGAGTTCGATTGATAAAAGTCCCCCAATCTCTCAAAGAAAATCAATTTAAATTTGACTTTTCAGATCATCCGGATATTGCTCCATCTGTAATAACAACATGTACTATGCTTGGGCTCCATGGGTTTTTTACGGGGCTGAAAAGTCTGCAGATCAAAGAAAGCGATCGGCTTATGGCATTAAAAAACGAGTATGCTAAATTGGGTATCACTTCTGAAACGTATAGTGCTGGAAATATGATCCCTGCATTAGAGATTATGGCAAACCAAATAGATTTTCCACATGACTTGCAAATTAATACTTATAACGACCACCGCATGGCAATGGCTTTCGCTCCGGTTGCTATTCTGAATGATATCAGTATAGAAAATCCAGATGTTGTTACTAAATCCTACCCTGGATTTTGGGATGATCTGAAGTCTTTAGGGTATGAGATTAATGAGTAGATCCGGAAAATTAAATCACTAATAAATTAAATCCGTAATTTTGATTTTTAAATTAAGTTTCATTATTTCACAATAAGTTGAATTATGCTGGTTGACATTTTCATTCCTTGTTTCATTGATCAGATTTATCCTCAAACGGGAATAAACATGGTTAAAATACTTGAAAAACTTGGTGTGGATGTCTATTACAATGGAAATCAAACTTGTTGTGGACAGATGGCTTTTAATAGTGGTTTCTGGGATGAGGCAAAAGAAATGGGAGCGAAATTTATTCGTGATTTTCCCAATGACCGACCAGTGATCAGTCCATCAGCATCTTGTTCAGGCATGATTAAAAATTATTATCCCTGGCTCTTTCATAATACTGGATTACATTATGAGTACAAACAACTCAAGAAAAACATGATCGAATTCACTGATTTTCTTGTGAATGTTTTAAAAACTACAGAGATCGGATCAGAATTCAATCATGTTGTAACATATCATGATTCCTGTGCTGCATTGCGTGAGTATGGGATCAGGGAAGAACCGCGCTCATTATTGTCGAAGGTACAAGGACTGACATTAGTAGAAATGAAAAACAACGATGTATGTTGTGGTTTCGGTGGAACATTCTCAGTAAAATTTGAGCCTATTTCAACAGCTATGGCAGAGCAAAAGGTAAAATGTGCCATTGAAACAGGTGCCGAATATATTGTTTCGACTGATTCTTCCTGCCTGATGCACCAGCAAGCCTATATTGATAAACACCAGTTAAAGATTAAAACAATACATATTATAGATCTGCTGGCTTCCGGTTGGTAATAATAATTATTCTTCATTAAGCGATCCTGATAACATGACAGATGAAAAATACCCGGCAATTATTGCTCTGGAACTGAACATTGCAGCCATTTTTGTCAGGAATACGATCAGCCTTTTAGATTCAGGCGCTACGATTCCATTCATCGCCCGGTACAGGAAAGAGATGACCGGCACTATGGATGAGGTTGTCATTGCGCAGGTTCGTGACCGCCTTAATCAATTGAAAGAGATGGATTCCCGGCGAGAAACCATAATCCGTTCACTGACGGAACAAGAAAAATTGACTTCTGAACTAGAAAAGGCCATTTATGCTGCAACTTCCTTATCTGAACTTGAAGATATCTATCTTCCATACAAACCTAAAAGAAGAACACGTGCCAGCATTGCAAAAGAGAAGGGTCTGGAAGGACTTGCTAAAATTATTCTTTCTCAAAAATACGAAGATCTGGAAACCCGGGCAAGGGGTTTCATCGATGCTGAAAAAGGTGTCAATTTTGTGGAGGAAGCCATTGATGGCGCATGTGATATCATCGCGGAATGGATCAATGAGCATACCTATGCACGTAAACGAATTCGTCAATTATTTCAACGTGAAGGATTAATCTGTTCAAAGGTTGCGAAGGGCAAGGAACAGGATGGCGCAAACTATAGGAATTATTTTGAATTCAGTGAATTGCTATCAAAATCGCCATCCCACAGGGTACTTGCAATCTTCAGAGGGGAAAGCGAATCCTTCCTTAAAGTCTCAGTAGATGTGGATGAGGTAAAAGCGATGGAAATCCTGGAAAGAATCTTCATACATAGTAACAATGCTTCCTCAGATCTGGTCAGAAGGACCATGAAGGATGCATGTAAACGGCTTTTATTTCCTTCAATGGAGACAGAAATGAGACAGTGGGCCAAAGAGCGGGCTGATATGGATGCCATCCGTGTTTTTGCTGAAAATCTAAGACAGTTACTTCTTGCACCACCAATGGGGCAGAAAAATGTATTGGCAATCGACCCCGGTTTTCGAACAGGATGTAAGATCGTAGTGTTGGATAAACAGGGTAAGTTAGTCCATAATGAAACAATTTATCCTCATCCTCCACAAGGAGAAGTAAAAGAGTCGATCCACAAGTTGAAAAGTCTGGTAAATGCATATAAAATAGAAGCCATAGCAATCGGTAATGGAACTGCCGGCAGGGAGACAGAAATGTTGATCCGATCAATTCCTTTTACTGGTGAATTGATGGCGATAATGGTGAATGAGAGTGGTGCATCTGTTTATTCCGCTTCAACCGTAGCAAGAAATGAGTTTCCTGATTATGATGTCACTGTGAGGGGAGCTGTTTCAATCGGAAGAAGGTTAATGGATCCATTGGCAGAGTTGGTGAAGATCGACCCAAAATCTATTGGAGTCGGGCAATATCAGCATGATGTTAATCAATCAGCTTTGCAGCATAGTTTGGAAGATACGGTGGTAAGTTGCGTCAATTCCGTGGGAGTAGAAGTTAATACGGCAAGTGAACAATTACTGACTTATGTGTCTGGTTTAGGGCCACAACTCGCAAAGAATATTATTGAGTACAGAAACAAAAAAGGAGCCTTCCGTTCAAGAGAAGAACTGAAAAAAGTTACCCGTTTTGGAGAAAAATCTTTTGAACAGGCTGCAGGGTTCTTGCGTATCCGTGACGGGGAAAATTTACTTGATAGGAGCTCGGTGCATCCTGAAAGTTATCATGTCGTGAATAAAATGGCAAAAAGGATGAATTGTTCTATTGGTGAACTCATGGAAAGGAAAGAGCTCAGGGAACAATTGAAGCCTGAAGAATATATTGATCAAACCACAGGTTTGCCGACCATCAGGGATATTCTTCTGGAACTTGCAAAACCAGGCCGTGATCCTAGAAAGCAGATAGAAATGTTTGAATTTGATAAGAGTATTCATTCTATTCATGATCTTCTGAAAGGGATGAGATTGCCTGGGATTATCACGAATATTACCAATTTTGGCGCTTTCGTAGACATTGGCGTTCATCAGGATGGACTTGTACATGTTAGCCAAATGGCCGACCGTTTTGTTAGAGATCCCAATGAGCTTGTAAAACTTAATCAGAAAGTGATGGTCGAAGTTGTTGAAGTGGATCTGGAAAGAAAACGGATTCAACTTTCAATGAAGGAACAGCATACTAATTGACCCATATAAACGTTTTTATTTCACAAAAAGCAATACTTTTCAGACAATACATGAATCATAGAAAACTACTTTTACTTTTTATTGTTTCGTTAATTATTTTTGTTTCGAAACAATCGTTTCCCCAGCATATTCTTGGAGCAATTTCTGCAGGGGTCAACTTATCACAGGTGGATGGAGACCAGGTTTATGGTTTTAATAAAGTTGGTCTGAATTTCGGGCCATCTGTAATTATCCCATTTGGAAAAGAAAAGAGATGGTCCGTCACTCTTGAACTGTTATATTCTCAGTTAGGAAGCAGTCAGAAAAATGTTGGTACAGTTTTGGACACTGTTTATTCTAAAACGCCAAAGTATTACGATGGGTACCGTTTGTCACTAAATTACGTTCAAATTCCAGTGATTGTGCATTATACTGATAAGCGCTTTATAGCCGGCGGCATCGGATTTCTATATGGACAATTGGTGAGCGTTACTGAATATGAAAATTATGACGACAGCAGGGGGTTCGTTCGCACCAATACTACTCTACAAGGGCCTTATACGTTGCCAGATTTCGAGGCACTTGCAGATGTGAGGATTCGGATTTATCAGGGGTTTTGGTTTGATGTTCGTTATTCTTATACCATGTTCCCGATCCGAACTCGAGAGTTTGTAAACCCTTATTTTTCTAATACTTTTATCAGAAAACAATACAACAATGTTGTTACTGTTAGACTTGTGTACATTTTTAATGATATTCTTCCTGATAAATATAGGAAAGCAAAAAAAACAACGGATTAACAATGGATTCAGATGATCCTCTTAATCATCCGTAGTTTATAAGTATATCTTTTCTCTTCCTCATTAAATATCCCTTCATGATCGATTTTATCTATTCTTACATGCCCTGAAGCATGAAGGATTTGCTCTTTATTAATCAATAATCCAACATGTGTTATATTCCCTTCTTCATCATCAAAAAAAGCAAGATCACCAGGTTCAGATTCAGCAATGAAATTAATTGGTTCTCCTTGTTTTGCCTGTTGCACAACATCACGAAGTAATTTTATCTTCTTTAATTTGTAAACCATCTGGGTCAACCCAGAGCAATCGATGCCAAATGGAGTTCTTCCTCCCCATAGGTAAGGGGCATTAAAGTACAACAAGGCATCATCTATGAGCGTCTGCTTTGCATTTTGCCGGTTTTGAGTCGGGCCCGGTGTATCAAAATTCAAAGGATTTGATTTCAACCCTTCAAAAATAAACGTTTGTTTTGCAATAGAAAACTTTTCATCTGTGATTCCAGGTAATGAACTTCCTAGTAAAATAGGAGTAATTGAAGAGCGTGTTTCATTTGAGAGGAGTTGGACCAGGTCAATTGAAACAGAGGTGTCGACATGAATAAGGCGGAGAAATTCTTCTTCGTCAAGTGAAAACGATTGTTTTTGATGAATCCATCCTTCATAGTTATCATATGCCAATTGTATCCTGATCCAATGTTCTTCTGATTCAATAATCCTGTATAATTCGCCAAATAAAACCTGAGTCAGCATTTCAGACATATGGGAATGATCAACCCTGACGGGGACAACACTTTGTAAACAAATACCAAAGTTCATAATAATTCAATTTTTTCAAAGGTAAAAAAATTAAAAATAATAATGCCGGTATTGAATTTACTCATTTTGCTTGGCTTTCTTTTCTATTTCCTTTTTTAGTTCCTGCAACGAACAATCAGCACAGTTTTTCTCACAACCTTCGCACCCTTTTGTGGGGTTCTTCAGAGATTGAATTGTTCGGTAAAGGCCAAATCCAAGGGCGGCTATTACAATGATGCTGGTGAGAATAATCTGAAACATACATTTATCTGCTAAGCAACATCCCAATCTGGTATACGGAAAAAGATAAAACCCATGCCAGAACAGTTGTGTAAACTATCAAGAACAGCGCCCATTTCCAGTGTCCGGATTCTTTTTTCACAGTGGCAACTACTGCCACACAAGGCATATAGATCAAAATGAAGAGCAAGAAAGAGATACCTGCAAGAGGAGTAAATACCTTTTGACCAACCCTGCTACCCTCATTATATTTTTCATTCTGAAGAATCGTCGGTAGGTTTGATGTGGTTTCTTTATTATGTAATTGTTCCGTCCCGTATAATACACCCATTGTACTAACAACAACTTCTTTGGCAGCCATACCGGTGATCAGGCTAACGCCCATTCTCCAATCAAAACCCAATGGGAAAATGGCTGGTTCGATGGCTTGGCCAAACCTTCCTATATAGGAGTTTTTTAGCCTTACTTCCTGGCTCATTCCGTTTTGACCTCGAGGGAAATATTCCAATGCCCAGATCAAAATAACAGCAATGAGAATAACACCTCCCATTTTCTTTAGATAATGTTCCCCTTTTTCCCACATATGACTCAATATGACACGAAATGTCGGCATTCTGTATGGAGGCAGTTCCATGACAAAGGGCGCTTCCTTGCTTTTAAAAAGCGTTTTTTTAAAGAGGATAGAAATCAGGATAGCCAAAATGATTCCGGTTAGGTAAAGTCCGAAAATAACTGTGCCGGCATAATGGGGGAAAATTGCACCTGTAATTAGAATGTATACAGGAAGGCGGGCACTACACGACATTAATGGATTGATCAACATTGTAAGTAACCGGTCGTTACGGTCTTTCAGAGTACGAGTGACCATGATGGCAGGAACGTTACAACCAAATCCCATGATGAGTGGAATAAAAGACTGGCCATGAAGACCAATCTTATGCATTAGTTTATCCATGATAAAGGCCGCCCTTGCCATGTACCCGGTGTCTTCCATCCATGATATGAAAAAGAAAAGAATCAGGATATTTGGAAGAAAAACAATGATACTACCTACCCCATTAATGATCCCGTCAACAAGTAAGTCCTTCAGAGGACCTGGAGGCATCAATGATCCAATGAGACTGCCAATATAGTTGACACCCAGATCAATCCAATGTTTTGGAAATTCTCCCAGCACAAAAGTCGATTGGAACATGATCCAAAGAAATGCCAGGAAAAAGGGGAACCCCATGAATTTATGTGTCAGCCAGAAATCAATCTTTTCGCTGGGTGTCTTACCTATCTTCGGTTCATGATTGCGATCCATGGTTTCCTTTAACGCCCCTGCAATAAAACCGTATTTTGCATCGGTTATGAGTGTATTGGAATCTTCAGTGTACTGTGATTCAATTCTATTGATCTCTTTGTTCGCAATTTCAGTAATAATTTTAAACTCAGGGGATGTATGTGAAAGAGGCAGGATCACAGGGTCATTTTCGAGCAGCTTTATTGCGAAATATCTGGAAGAAAATTGATCGGTCATAGATTTATCCGACCAAATAGCGTCCTGTATTTTTTTTATAGAACGCTCAATTTCCTGTCCATAATTGATATGCACATGCCTTACAACACGGTCACGATCTTCATAGACTTCGATAACCCTATCGAAAAGTTCCCGAATACCATCTCCTTTTGAACTTATGGTAGGAATAATTGGAATTCCAAGCAAACTTCCTAATGACAAATAATCCAGTCGGTCACCAGCGTCATTCAGTTCATCAAACATATTCAATGCCATCACCACCCGGATATCCATATCAATCAGTTGAGTGGTAAGGTATAGATTGCGTTCGAGATTAGAAGCATCCACCACATTCACTATGATATCTGGGACCCTGGTTAGAATATGGTCGCGAACAAAAAGTTCTTCAGGAGTATATGCAGTAAGGGAGTAAGTTCCGGGCAGGTCAGTGATGTTAAAGGAATAGCCATTTTGCTTAAGGATTGCACTCTTTGAATCAACTGTGACCCCACTGAAGTTTCCAACGTGTTCATGGGAACCTGAAGCATAATTAAATAAAGTAGTTTTTCCGCAATTTGGATTCCCAACCAGGGCAACATCTATTATTTTACTCTTTTCTTTGGCTGAGGTCTTGAGAATTTCATCCGAAAAAGTTCCTTTAAAGTTATTATCGCTGGATCTGATTTGCTGATTAAATGCCTCTTCAAGTGTGATTACTTCAATAAGCCGGCTTTCACTCTGACGAAGAGATACATTGTATCCCATGATCTTGTACTCAACAGGATCCTGGAGTGGCGCAGCTTTTATTACTGTGACTTCTTTCCCCTTAACAAATCCCATTTCAGTGATCCGCTTTCTGAATGCTCCGCGGCCACGTACTTTGATAATAATCCCGCTTTCCCCTTGATGCAGGTCCTGTAATGTTGACAATTTATTTAGATCAAATTAACGTTTTGCAAAGATAGTATTTTTTCCTGAAATCAAAAATTCAGTAGCATCAGGGCCAAGATTAAAAATAAGATCGATGATGCTTAAATTTGGAACAAACCCATGAGTGCCAGCGAAAACTTGTGTATAAGGAGGGAAAGAAACATGATCGGTTATTTCCTTATTCTTGGATGATTCCCGTTGATCCTCAATGCCATCAGGGTTTTTCAGGAATTCAGGTGTGAAACTAATTTTTTTTGTGATCCTGAGCATTCTAAAAATGGTCTCAAGTAATTGTGTATTCAATTCAATTAAAAATTCTGATGATCTTTCGAATACTTTTTCTAATTCATCCTTATAATAGAGAAAGAATGGGGAATTGTTATAAGCAGTTTCAATTGATCGCCATTGATACCTTTTCCATTGAGTTGATATAGAAATTCGAATGTCCTTGGTAAGCGTATGATTTCCATATTTTTTTATCGGAATGCTCAACTTTTGGACTCCATTTGGACCATAAATAAAACAATGGTTACGGGAAGTCTGCTTTGGGTAGGTTTCAAACTGTTCAATAAGCAACTCTTCTGATTGCAAACAACTGGTGATGTAAGATATCGATGGTAGGTAGGCGGTTGAGATCAGTAGGGTCATGAAAATTAAGCTATCCCGGCTAATAACAACTTAGTCGATGACAATTTTATGGGTTTCAATGGAGACTTCATTATTTATTTGAAGAAGATAAAAACCACCCGGGATATTACCGACATCCAAACTCAGATGATTACTTCCTTCAGAACAAGAACTGTTTTGTTTCAATAAAGGTACTCCTTGTAATGAAGATAAGGTGATTTCCAGAACAGTTGCTTGTGAACACTGAAAATCTAAATTAACCCGGTCGTGAACAGGGTTAGGAAATATTTTTAGCCCTGGAAACATCTGCTTTTCACTGATTCCCAAGGATGATTTTGGATAATACAGATGAAATCCCTCTCCTGTTATTGTACTATTTGTCGTAAATACCATAAACATTTTTCCACTTGGAGATGTCACAGAATCTGGTAGCTCTGGTGATGTGTAATGGCCGGAAATGACAGCTAAGGTTTTTTGTGACACCGGGTCATAGATCCTGAGTACATCGTATGTGGGTTCAGTATCGAAGGATTTAAAGTAAATTGTCAACGGCTTTTTCCCATTTTCTGGTGTGATATACCAGCGGCATGATGAATTGTTATTATAATTAAAATGGAGACTTCCATCGGTAATATCGGCTGTATCTGCTTTGATGGTATCTGTTCCGCTACAATAAACAGGATTTGTTGTGGAATAATCCGCTGACCAGCCTGAAGCAGGAGATTCCCCCGGAGATTGAAATGTTATTTTCATTTTATTCCCGGTTGATGTTACTGCTGCTGGTAGATTACTTCCGGTAAAACTGCCTAAAACAGGGAAAGATGAATCAATCCCATCATAAACAGTGACCAGATCACCAGGGCCAGTTTCAAAACTATTAAAAGTCAAAGTGATTTTAGAGATTGAATCTGTTAAAGTCTGAGGATTAATCAGCCAACTGCAATTGCTTCCCTGTTGGTAATTATGCATGGGCCCGCTCCCATCTGTAAGGCTACCCTGGTCGTAAAGGAGGGTCGTTTCTCCTGAACAATATTGTGGATAAGTATAATTAATGGTGTCAGGATAAATATTGATAATGAGTTCCTGTGCCAGGTTGAAATTATTTCCACCTGGAGTGATGTTATCAAGATAAAAATATCCGTTATCTAAACCACTCCATCCAAAATTAAAATGGAAATAGTCTCCACCCTGATACCCATCACAAACAAAGGCATGTCCTTCGATATTAGGTACAGACCATCCAGCATAATATAGGGGCATCTTCCTGTTGAGGTGAGCGATAATCAAACTGTCCCAATTTAAGTGGGTACTATCCCTGTAAACATACTGAGTTTCCGGAGAATACTTGAAATAGGTTCTGAGTGCATATGCGGCTTTGTGGTTATACATCCCAGAACTTGCAGGTCCGTATTTGAGATCAACAGAAACACCTAAGTGGTAAAGTAATTGAGCAATCCCTGAATCACTGGTTGTAATTTCATTTTTCATGTTGTTCCATCGATACCAGGTACTATCAAAATTGGCATGTAAGTTGCCATATATTGAATCAAAATAGGTATAGGATCCAATACCATGGTCAGGCCAACGATAGTAATACATGATTTGCCCCATGGCCACTGGAACACATCCAGCTATAGTGTGCCCGTTAGACCCGTTTGGATCTGGCGGACACATTCCGTTATATGGTGACGGTTGATTCCAATTCGTCGTAATCATTGGCTCGACGTCTATAATGCCTTTTAGGGGATTAAACGGAGAAATAAGAGGGTTTAAAAGATGATTCCATTGTTTAGTAGTCAACGGTAACGGCTCCGCATCTGTACTTTTTGCACAACTGATTTGTTTGGCATATTGGGTCATCCAGACTCTGAATTGGGGAGCTTGTTCCTCTTCCGTAAATATTCCTTCAAAAGAGTAAGCAAGTATAGGAGTAATGGCATCATCTCCTGACACAATCACATATCCTTTATTATCGATATTAAAGATAAAATAAAGTGGAAGGTCGTTTTCTTTTACGACAAATGATTCTGAAATATGAAAAGAAGGTTGATTAAAGGTTTGATTCCGTTGGTTTCTTTCTGAATAAAATTTTAAAGCGGCTTTTTTTGCATCTTCAGTTGAAATCTGCTTTGCAATTAGGGATTGACCAATAAATAATAAGAACAGGAAAAAAACCAAACGATAAGCCATTCTGGTTTGATTTTATTTTCTCTTAACAACTTGTCAGCAGAAAAGATCAATAAATTTCTGCTGACAAGTGCTAAAGAGTTGAATTAATTAGTTAACAACAATCTTTTTGTTGGTACTTCCACTATCACTTGAAAGGCGCAAAATATAAATTCCTTTTGCGAATGATGAAAGATCAAGTTGTTTATCAAATGATCCCTGGAAGCTGCCAAGGTTTTCACGATAAACTGTTTCTCCCGTCAATGATATGATTTCAAGGCTAACTGATGATTGTAGTTGATTTACATTGAACTGGATATTTAGCAATCCATCTGTAGGATTTGGAAATACTGAAATGTCTTTTATTGCATTCATGTTATTGGTCTCATCCAATACAGCATTATAAGTGGCATCCCAACCTGCTCCGCGGATTGTTGTATTTGATGACCAGAGGATCATTGCTTTCCCGGAAGGGATAGTTACCGGAGAAGGTGGTGTAGTATAGGCTCCTGATATAGTAGCCAACAAAGTAGCTGATCCCGCTGCATTGTAAATAAGCAACTTATCATTATCTGCCTCAGTGTTAAAGTCAGTGAAAGTGACGGTAATTGAAAGTGCATTGGGGGGCTGGATAAACCACTTGCAACTCGTTGAGTTACGATATTGGAATCTTCCGCTTCCATCACTTAAACTTCCAGTTGCATCAGTGAGCGTTGTATTGTTGCTACAGAAAGGTACAGGTGTGGAAGTATAAGAAAGGAGAAAACCGTTTTGTGTTGTACTACTACTAGTAGAAACAAAGGTTACCAGCATCTGAGGGCCAGTTGAAGTTGGTGTTACGGTTGGTAAATTTGCTCCGGAAAAAGTTCCAAGAACAGGAGATGATGTGGTGGGGCCGTCATAGACTGTGAGAATATCTGAAGGAGCAGTATTAAACCTGATAAATCCCAATCTGATACTACTAACACTGTCATCAGGGGCAATCAACCAACTGCAATTTGAATTATTCTGATAATTTGCAACCGGGCCACTGCCATCTTCGATGGTGCCCAGGTCATCCGTAGTCACGTTAGTATTTCCGCTACAGTAAACCGGATAGAGAGATGGGTCAGGAGTAATATGAAAAACTGCTGCCTGGTCACTCGTGAATGATTCTCCACCTGGATCAAGGTTATTGAGATAATAATATCCATTGTCACTTCCGCTCCATCCCCAATTAAAATGATAATAATCGGTAGCCTGGTAGCCGTCGCACACCCATGAGTGTCCGCCAGCAGATCCTGAACCAGCATATTGTATAACTTCGCCAATATTCAGATCAGCTTGTAGCATGTTGTTCCAACTTGTGGTTGAATAACTACTTGCAGCATAATAAACAGCTGTTGAAGAATACCTGAAATAATTTACCAAAGCTCCTGGAACATCTTGTAAATATGCTCCTGATGAGCATTGACCATCAGAATTGTAATTCATATTAACAGAAATCCCGCAATCTGACATCAAAAGCTCAATAGGAAGATTTTCTGTGGTAGGTTGATTAACCATTCCATTCCAATCGAAGGTAGTATCAAAATTTGCACATAATTGCCCGTATCTGATTGTATAATAGCAATGACTGCCAGTGCCGGTATTTGGCCATCTCCAGTAATACATAATCTGAGCCATGGCAGTTGCAATACAGCCGGTCGTTACATGCCCGTTAAACGCTGAACAGGATGCATCAGCAGGGCATTCATTATTATAAGGAAATTCCTGATCCCAAAGTGAAGTAAGTAAGGGCGTTACATCCAAAGTCGATTCTGGAATGTTTGGTGATTTATTGAAATCTTTGTTATTCAGATGCTGCCACATACTGGTTGCCTTGGCATCGGGTTGAATATTGTTTTCAATGTTGTCTGAAATTTCTTTTTTCCGGTTATTCATCCAATAAGTAAATTCTGCGGCCTGATTGGATGGCGAATAAGAAGACTCAAAAGAGAATCCGATGACAGGATAACAAATATCATCGGCGGAAATGATCACAAAGCCTTTGTCATTCATGTTGAAGACATAATAGACATCGTGGTTGTTGTATTTTTCCACGAACTCATTTGTGATTGCAATTGTCTCATAAGGAACTGCATTATGCCGGTTTGCCTGCTCAAAAAAAGTGTTTTTAGCAACGAGTCTGGCATCCGCGATTTCAACTTTCTTGGCATAGACTGAAAAGCTCATGCCGATAAGAAGAAGAAAAAAAAGTATCCGGTTTTTTTTCATTTTAGAAAAGGATTTTAGGTGAATAATTTACGATGATTTCTTCTCCACAAAGATAGAGTAATTTTCAATTACATAGGTCACCTTAACAGGGAAATTTTTCTTTTTTTTGATCTGAGTATTTCTTAAGCATATGTGAAGCATATGTCAACAATAAAACCAATAAAGAAAGGGTATAGGATGGGTATAGATCAAATTGGGTTACTGAACGTCTTCAATTTTGGTAAAATTTCTTAATTTCGCTGAAGAAATTATTTTAGAATGATCCTAATAAAAAACATTAAAGAGCTTATCCAGGTTGAAGAAAGTCCGCGATTGAAAGTCTCCGGTAAAGAAATGTCACAACTGAAGACCATTAAAAATGCGTGGCTATTGATAGATGGCGATCGTATTATTGACTTTGGCAAATCCGACGAAAATTACGAATTACGAATTACGAATTACAAAGAATCAACTCGCCAACTCACCAACTCGCCGATTCGTCAACTTGAAACAATTAATGCCACTGACAAACTGGTTTTCCCTTCTTTTTGTGATTCACACACTCATTTGGTGTATGCAGGTAGCCGTGAGATTGAATATATTGATAAGATAAAAGGGCTAACCTATGAGGAAATCGCAAAAAGGGGAGGAGGCATTCTGAATTCAGCTAAAAAATTACATGAAACTTCAGAAGAAGAATTGTTGGAACAGGCTCTTTCACGGTTGAATGAAATCATGATGCTGGGTACAGGCGCTGTTGAAATCAAGAGTGGATATGGTTTATCTGTAGAGGATGAATTGAAGATGTTAAGGGTGATCAGGATGTTGAAAGAAATTTCACCTTTGACCATTGTTGCGACATTCCTGGGAGCCCATGCACTTCCGGAATCATATAAAAACCATCAGGAGGAGTTTGTTGATTTAGTAATTAATGAGATGATCCCGCAAGTAGCTACCGAAGGATTAGCTGATTATATTGATGCTTTTTGCGACCGGGGATTTTTTACATCTGAAGAAACAGACCGGATGCTTCTTACAGGAATGAAATATGGGTTACGTCCAAAAATACATGCCAACGAACTTGATTATTCAGGAGGCATCCAGGTAGGAGTGAAGTACAATGCATTATCTGTTGATCATCTTGAATATACCGGAGATGAAGAGATACAATGCCTGTTGGGTTCGGAAACAATGCCTACCGTTCTTCCTGGAGCTGCATTTTTTCTTGGGATGCCAAATGCGCCGGTGCGAAAAATGATAACTGCAGGTCTCCCGATTGCTATGGCCAGCGATTTTAACCCAGGCTCATCGCCTTCAGGTAATATGCAATTTATTCTTTCTCTCGCCTGTATCAACTATCGCCTGCTTCCTGAAGAAGCCATCCATGCTGTCACCATAAACAGCGCTTATGCCATGGGATTGAGTGAAGAACTAGGAAGTATTGCACGGGGTAAAAAAGCAAACTTGTTTATTACTAAACCAATTCCGGGATATGAGTTTATGCCCTATTCCTTCGGAAGCAATAAGGTTGAAACAGTTATAATAAATGGCGAAATCGTGAAATAGATTCCATTCTTCTTTTTGTTTTAGAATATCATTATGAGCACTATTGGAATGCTAGTTTGTAAAATGATTTTAATTTTTCTTTGTCTTTGAATAGGTAGCTTCCACCGGAACATTCATATATTACCTCGGGCAAAATATCGAAAAGATTCTCCAATGCATTTTCATATCCTGTGACGAGCGAATAGAAACTTGCACCATCGATCTCTCTTATATTTTCATTAGACGGGCATTTTTCCCCCTTTTTGTTATCAGATGGTGTAAATGGAATATTTATTCTGGTTGGTTTCTTTGGAATTATAGTCACAAAATAAGCTGTATATCCTTTATAATTACTATTTTTGGGACTGATTTGGTTATCCAATAAATTATAAACATCAGAAAGTTTTCCTCCCGAAATGGTATTGTACTTATTCTTTATTTCTGCGATAATTCTTCTTTCTTGCGAAACCAGATCAATAACATTCCCAACCCCTCTATTTTCCCATTTGGATGTATATCCAAGAATATTCTGATGAAAATTTCCAATCTGTGTGTTTAATGTTTTCTGAGCCTGACGATTTGTTTCACTTTTCTCCCAACTGTCATAGTCTAAATTAAATCCAGACATTTCAAATATTGCAGAAAATGGGTCAATAACATTCTTGCAAAACTTCTTTGTTGAGTTAATTTGAGCAATCTTGGCCGTGTTTAATAGTTTTGTTACCTCCGAATAAAGGTTTTCATCTTTAATCCATTCTAATTTTGGCATATTTCTGGTTTTTTACAAAAGAAATAAGACCATAAATATACACTTTTAAGAAGTTCCTCAATTGAAAAACTAGTTTTGATCTGAAAATTGACTATCAATTGACTTTTGGGTAAATTTTATTTAAAAAATTTACAATCTCAATCCCAACTTCTTTGGCGAAATTAACGGGGACAGCATTGCCAATCTGCCTATATTGTTGTGAAACTGATCCCATAAACTCCCAATCGTCCGGAAAGGTTTGAATTCGGGCGTATTCTCTTATGGTAAAAGGTCTGGTTTCTTCAGGATGGCATCTTTCAGTTTGTTTCTGTGCCGGACTGCAAGTGAGTGTGAGACTAGGTTCAGACCAACTCATACGTCTTGCCATTCCTGTTTTTCCTCCACTCAAGTGAAAACTACCACCCATGTATTCCTTTTGTAAACCAAGAGGCAGATCTCTCCAATAACCACCAGGTGGAATTAAATCCAAAACATCTTTTTTAGTTTTCGGATATTTACTTCCAGGTGATATGGGAACATCGCAATTATACAGTTCCCCTTTCTTTAAAGCATCTTTTAATGTATAGATTTTTTTATATGGTATTGGAAATTCAAATTGATCAGTTTTCAGATCATTCCGGATACCAACAATTAACATACGTTCCCTTTTTTGAGGTACTTTGTAGAATAATGTTTTGAAGATTCTCGGGGTAATAACGTTATATCCGATTTCATCTAATATTGAGATCATTCCACTTATGGTTCGACCATTATCATGGTTTAATAACCCACGAACATTTTCACCCACACAGATTGCTGGTTTGGTTTCTTGAACTATTCTTGCGAATTCATAAAACAAGGTACCTCGAGCATCACTGAGTCCTAACCTTTTTCCAGCATAACTGAAGGCTTGACATGGAAACCCTCCCGTTACAATATCTACTTCTCCTAATTCCTTGAATGACACATTTCTAATATCAGCTTCGATAACATTCCAATCAGGTCTGTTATTTCTTAATGTTTCACATGCCCAGTGGTCAATTTCGTTCAACGCTAAACATTTGACGCCAGCTCTTTCTAACCCAATGGCCAGTCCACCGGCTCCTGCAAAAAGTTCAATTGCGTGGAAGTCCCTATTTGGAATTATTCCACTTTTCTTTTCTGTTGGATTAAATAAGAAATCCAGACTATCAAAAATTTTTAACTGCTCATGTTTATAAACTCTATAATTGCTCATTGGCTCCCTGACAGCCGACAGTTTTCCACTTCTATCCCAACGTCTAAGAGTCTCCTTGCTGACAGACAATAAATCAGCAACTTCTGATATCGAATAATACTGTTTCATTAATAACCATGTTGCACAACATTATACATGGTTACAAATGTACTTTTATTTTCGGATTATAATGACTTATTTTGTAAAAAAGAAATTAACAAATTCAAGTTGATAAAGTATCCGGAAAATCGGATTGTTGTTCCCAGGTTCAATGAGGAAAATGGCTTTTACACGACAAAGCAAAGATCTGAGCTGATGAGTAAAATTAAAGCACAAGACACTAAACCAGAAGTAAAATTAAAGAAAGCATTATGGAATTTGGGATACAGGTACAGAAAAAATGTTAGAAAGTTACCCGGTTGTCCGGATATTGTATTTAATAAGTTCAAGTTGGTTATATTTGTTGATGGGGAATTTTGGCATGGGTACAATTGGGATGAAAAAAAACTAAAAATTAAATCAAATAGAAATTTTTGGCTTCCAAAGATTGAAAGAAATATGCAACGTGATGAAGAAAATAATAAAATATTACAAAATGAAGGTTGGATTGTCTTGAGATTTTGGGAGAACCAACTAAAGAAAAATTTTGAAGGTTGCATAAATAGCATTTTGACAACGATTCAGTACATCGATTGTTAAGCATCCATGATGCACTGAAATTCCTTTGCTGTCTTGGCTATCACCTACTTTACCACTTTCAGCGCTGCATCTGCTGCCTCGATCATCGGTTTTATGGAGATCTCACTTCCAACAGCATGTTTCATCCATTCCTGTGGAATAAGCCTTCCTGCCCTGTAAATGCGAATGGCTTCTTCTCCAAAGTTCTTTCCTTTGAACCATTGATCAAGCTGGAAATCGATGAGATGCCCTATGGGATAGTTCGGTAAGTAGAGCGGGCTGTCAATCATATGTGAATAAATTGCCAGGATCGGGCAATCTTTCACGCCCAGAACTTCTGCGAAATATTTATTCCACACTTCCCTGGCAGAGCTGATTACTGTTTCTTTAAGTTGAGCAGGGGTTGCATCGGGATGAGCATACATCCATGTCCAAACTTTCATGTCAACAAGCGATACTCCCATGATCTCATAGCTCATCCAGAAATTATCCAGGTCGGCCATGTATTGCTTATTAGGATCGTTGTCTGTAATTCCTAAAAGGTCAAGGTCGTGTTTCTGGAAAGTAAATGCGAAAGCTTCAGTGAAGGCTGTATTGGGAACACCAGCCATCATGTAGTTGTCAACCATGTAGAGGGAAATGGTTTGTTCAACATTGTGACCGAGTTCATGAACCGCTATGTTGTAACCTTTATAGTCCATGCCATTTTGCCCAACGCGGGTACGGAGATGGTTCTTATCGCCCTTCATTTGTGAAGCCCATGCATGTCCCGATCCTCTTGCCGGATCAACAGTGATATGTGAAGCAATCTCTTTTGCCATCTCAGACTTGAACCCCATCTTTACAAGAATATTCGGAATATCTTTCTCGACTGCTGCTGTGTTTGGATATTTAGCCTTCGTCATCTTGTCGAGCATTGCCTGGTCAATACTGCTGCGGGCTTTAAAACCATCGTACCAGATATCAAACGGTTGTAAGGGACGACCAAGACGCTTGCTGATCAATGCACCTACCTGCTTCACTTCCGGAGTAGCACAGAATTCGGTAAATAGCTTTTCCACCTGGTTCATTGGGATTTCCATTCCGGCATCAAAAGCACGCTGGATATAGGTCGGGAACATGGGGTTGTACTGGTCAACAGCTTTCATTGCCTTGAAGTTGTTCAGCAACACCTCATATCTTTTGTCTGGCTTGGGAGTAGATGCAACTTCTTTTCCGTCTTTATAAAGCTTATTGGAAAAGGCATTCCATTGAAACCTTGGGTTGTTTATTACACTATCCGGAATACTCTGATCGATGATCCTCAGCATCACCTGGTATATCATTTTTTGCTTGGTCAGCCCTTCCTCAGTCTTGTCATAATTGGCCTTGATCTCATCACGAAGGTTCCAATGCGACAACAACTTCATGTCTTTCGGAAAATGTGTCTTCCCTTTGTCATCCAGAAGATTGCCAACATAGATGTTATAAGCTGCAATATAGTTCTCGGCGTTTGAGAGTGCATCCGATCCCTTTTGAACGATATCGGCAGGAACCCTGGTTGTAAACTGGTCACCAAGGCGTGCATAAGCCCATTCAAGGCGGCTCCACTTGGGGCCTGACTGTCCTTTTTCCTGTAATGAATAGAAAGGGAAATTCAATCCCACGATGAAAGCGATTTTATTATTAAAAAAGTCATCGGTAAAATGGGAGGTGGGTTCATAAGCGGCAAATACTTCGTCGATGGGATAAGTCTCCCCCATATCCAAAGCCATTGGTCTTTTTAAATCGAGGCTGATTCTGTTGAAATAACCATTCAGAATTTCAAAATTTGTAGAGATGCGTTGAAACATTTTTTCCTTCATCTCTCCTGATGGGATATAATTTTTCAGGCAGAAATTTTCAAATTCTTTAATCGTCCCATCTTTGGCTGTCCATAGAGTAGCCACTTGTTTCACTCCTTTTCCGATAAGGGTTTTATTGGATCCGCCATTTTTGGTCATCAGTTTCGAAATGATACTATCGACTGTGATCTGAGGAATGAATTGTTTACTGGCGTTTTGTTCCATTTGTTTGGCATTTTGATTACATTGATTGAAAAGAAGAGCCAGAGGAATGAGAAGGAATAGTTGGATTTTTTTCATATTCTGATGATATTTGGTTTCATGGCAAATATATTAAATAATCTCTAATTTTGCAGACCTGTACAAACAAATCCCAACTGCCATGAACCAGCTCATTGAATGTGTCCCCAATTTTTCCGAAGGTCGCGATATGACCATCATCAAGCAAATCACTGATGAAATCGAAAAAGTTGACGGTGTTAAACTATTGGATGTCGATCCTGGAAAAGCCACCAACCGCACTGTTGTGACATTTGTTGGAGCACCTGATGCTGTATTGGAAGCCGCTTTTCTGGCTATACAAAAAGCCTCCCACATCATCGATATGAGCAAGCACAAAGGAGAACATCCCCGCTTTGGTGGTACGGACGTTTGTCCACTCGTTCCGGTTGGAAACATCACGATGGAAGAAACTGCAGCCTATGCCCGCAAACTTGCAGAACGTGTTGGAAAAGAACTCGGAATCCCGGTGTACTGCTATGAGAATGCGGCTTTTAATGAGGAGAGAAGAAACCTTGCCAATTGTCGTTCGGGTGAATACGAGGGATTGCCAAAGAAACTGGAAGATCCGCATTGGAAACCTGATTTCGGACCTTCAAAATTCAACGCCAGAACCGGAGCCATTGCTATCGGTGCAAGGGACTTTCTGGTAGCCTATAATGTGAACTTAAATACTACTTCCACACGACGTGCTAATGCAGTTGCCTTTGATATTCGTGAGAAAGGGCGTCCGGTTCGTGAAGGCAATCCCTTTACCGGAAAGATAAAGAAAGATGAAAAGGGCAATGAGATATGGATTCCCGGTATGCTTAAAGCCTGCAAAGCCATTGGATGGTACATCGAAGAATATGGTATAGCACAGGTATCCATCAACCTTACTAACATCAGCATTACCCCTGTGCACATGGCATTTGAAGCGGCGTGTAAAAGCGCCCAGGAAAGGGGTTTGAGGGTGACCGGATCTGAACTTGTGGGATTGATTCCATTACGAGCTATGATTGATGCGGGGAAATATTTTCTGAAGAAACAGAATCGCTCTGTAGGGATTTCAGAAGAAGAGATCATTAAAATAGCAGTTAAATCGCTCGGACTCGATGACCTTAAACCTTTTATCCCGGAAGAAAAAATCATAGAATATTGTCTTCGGGATTCGAAGAAAAACCTTATTGATATGACATGTAAGGGGTTTGCCAATGAAACTGCATCGGAATCGCCGGCCCCAGGAGGAGGTTCTGTTTCGGCTTATATCGGAGCATTGGGTGTGTCGTTGGCTACCATGGTTGCCAATCTTTCCTCTCATAAAGCCGGGTGGGATGAACAATGGGAAGTGTTTTCAGATTGGGCTGAGAAGGGTCAGAAATTAAAAGATGAACTCCTCTTCCTTGTGGATGAAGACACCCGTTCGTTTAACAGGATCATGGATGCTTTTGGCCTTCCAAAACAAACTCCGGAAGAAAAAACTGCCCGTTCAACTGCAATTCAGGAAGCGACAAAATATGCCATCGAGGTTCCATTTAAAACCATGCAGAAAGCCTATGAGTCGATGGAAATTATAAAAGCCATGGTGGAAATCGGTAACCCGAATTCTATAACTGATGCCGGAGTAGGCGCTCTGTGTGCAAGATCTGCAGTAATAGGGGCATTTCTTAATGTGAAAGTAAATGCGGCAGGATTGAAAGACAAAAATTATGTTGAAGAAATATTGAAAAAAGGACATGAAATCGAGGAAGATGCAAAAGAGCTGGAAGCAGAATTGCTTGCTTTGGTGAATAGCAAGATCAGTTAATTTGTTCAGGAATATTGTATCTTAGCTACCTAAAATAGGAAAAAATGCCCAGCAAGCAGAATGCACTCGATCCAAAGAAATATTACTTCATAGATACCTCCTTTAACCTGTTGATGAAACGCAGGATCTACCAGGTCTTGCTGATTTCGTCAAATTATGATGCCTTCATGTTGGAGGAAGATGGCCGGATAGACGAAACCATCTTCATGGAATATGTTTCACTCAGCCTGCGCTACCCACCTCAATTCATTAAAGTTACCTCAGAAGAAGAAGCCTTCGAGGTGTTGGAAGACAAACGCATTGAGTTGGTGATTTCAATGCTAAGCATCGAAAAGACCGATACATTTAATCTGGCTATCAGGATTAAAAATAAGTACCCTAAAATCCCGATTGTCGTTTTGACACCCTTCTCTAGAGAGGTAAATATCAAACTTAAGGAGAAAAACCTTAGCGCTATTGATTATGTGTTTAGCTGGTTGGGAAATGCCGATATTCTTCTTGCGATCATAAAATTGATTGAGGACAAGATGAATATTGATCAGGATGTGCAACAGGGGGTTCAGGTGATCCTCCTCGTTGAAGACAGCATACGGTTTTATTCAAGTTATTTGCCAAACATCTACAAGATCATTTACAGGCAGTCGAAAGGCTTTATTACCGAAGGATTAAATGAGCACCAGAAAATGGTGAGGATGCGTGGCAGGCCAAAGATCGTGCTGGCCACCAACTTTGAAGAGGCCATAACGATGTTCGGGAAATACAAAAATAACCTGATCGGTATTATTTCCGACGTTCGCTTCAAAAAGGATGGGAAAACAGATAAAGACGCAGGGATTAAGTTTGTTAAGAAAGTTAGGGAAGAGGATAAGTTTGTTCCTATTCTGCTTCAGTCATCGGAAACCGAAAACGAATCGGTAGCCAATGAGTTGCAGGTAGGTTTTATAAACAAGTTGTCAAAAACCCTCTCTTTGGAGTTAAGGAATTTCATCCACGACAATTTCTCTTTTGGAGATTTTGTTTTTATTGATCCTAAAACCGGTCACGAGATAACCAGGGCAGGTGATCTGAAATCATTACAGGACAAGATCTTTGAGATTCCCGATGATTCGCTGATGTACCACATGCAACGCAATCATTTTTCCAAATGGTTGAATGCACGTGCTTTGTTTCCCATTGCAGAGATGTTCAAAGAAGTCTCTGCCAAGGCATTCAGCGACATGGATGAAGCAAAACGTTATATCTTCGATTCCATTACCGCTTTCCGCATCAACAAGGCAAGGGGAGTCATCTCTGAATTCGACCGGGGCCGATACGATGAATATCTATCATTTGCAAGGATAGGGCAGGGGTCTATTGGAGGAAAAGCCAGGGGATTGGCATTCCTCGATTCCCTAATCAAAAGAAACAGGCTTACAGATAAGTTTGATGATGTGATCATCTCAATACCCAGAACAGTTGTATTGGGAACTGATATTTTCGATGAATTCATGGAAGAGAATAAGCTCCATGAGATTGCATTGTCAGATCGTCCGGACAAGGATATCCTTCAGCATTTTGTGAAAGCCCGTTTGCCTTTCCGCATGCATGAAGACCTATTCACATTCATAGCCTGTGTCAACAATCCAATAGCAATACGATCTTCCAGCCTTCTGGAGGACTCACACTACCAGCCTTTCGCCGGGATCTATTCCACCTACATGATTCCGAACATCAGGAATAATGAGCGGATGATGATGGAAAAACTATCGGAAGCCATTAAAAGCGTTTATGCCTCTGCCTTCTTTAAGGATAGCAAGGCATATATGACGGCCACAATGAACGTAATCGATGAAGAGAAGATGGCCATCGTTTTGCAGGAAGTTACCGGTATGCAATATGGAAGCCGTTTCTATCCTGCCATATCCGGAGTTGCCCGGTCTATTAACTTTTACCCCATAGCCCCTGAAAAACCGGAGGACGGTATTGCAAATATTGCTTTTGGATTAGGGAAGTTCATTGTCGACGGTGGTAATGGATTGCGTTTTTCACCCCGTTACCCAAAAAAGATTTTACAGTTGAGCACTCCTGAACTGGCGCTGAGTGAAACACAAAAGACCTTCTATGCACTCGATCTGAATGCAGATGCTTTTACCCCCAATACGGATGATGCAGTTAATCTTCTGAAACTAAAAGTGAAGGATGCAGAGGAAGATGGAGCAATACGTCTTGTGTCCTCTACTTTTGATTATGACAGCTATTCTGTGAAGGATGGTACAATGGGCCAGGGAAAAAAGATCATTACTTTTTCGCAGGTACTGAACCACAATACCTTTCCACTTGCTGAGATCCTGCAAACCGTTCTCGATATCGGTCAGAAAGAAATGGGCAAACCAGTAGAGATTGAATTTGCTGTCAACCTCGATTTGCCAAAGGATGAGCCAAGAGTATTTTCCCTCTTACAGATCAGACCGATTGTTGGAAAAAACAGCAGTGTGAACATTCATCTCGAGGCCATTCGTCCGGAGCAAACGATTTTGCTTTCGAATTCTGCTCTTGGTAACGGGATTCTCAAAGACATCAGTGATTTTGTGTATGTTAAGCCTGAAACCTTCAATGCCTCAAAGAGCGCGGATATAGGGAAACGTCTTGAGAAAATCAATGAACGCTTCCTGGCAGAAAAGAGATATTATGTTTTGGTAGGCCCCGGGCGCTGGGGATCTGCTGATCCATGGCTTGGAATCCCTGTCAAATGGCCACAGATATCTGCCGCACGTTTGATAGTTGAATCAGGGCTGGAAAATTATCGTATCGATCCCAGCCAGGGAACCCACTTTTTTCAGAACCTGACTTCTTTCAACGTGGGATATTTTACCATCAATCCTTTTATCAAAGATGGTTTTTACGATCTTGCTTACCTGTCGTCCCAACCTGCATTTTACGAAGATGAATTCATTCGCCATATCCGGTTTGAAAACCCGATGAGGATTGAGATCGATGGAAAAAAGAATATAGGGGTAGTCTATAAACCCATATGAAACTTTACCATGGTAACAATTAATACTTAACACTTAAAACTTAACAACTCATGAATAAGAAACTGAATTTTACCTATGTTATCCCTGTTCTCGTGTCGTTTTTCGTCATGAGCTTTTGCGACCTGGTTGGCATTGGCGTTGACCGCGTAAAACTAGACTTTGGACTCAGCAATACGCTGGTGCAGTTAATCCCTTCTGCCGTGTTCGTTTGGTTCTTTATTTTATCGGTTCCTGTTGGCATTCTTCAAGACCGGATCGGTAAACGCAATATGGTAAATATTGGAATGGGGATTACAGCGCTGGGACTTTTCGTTCCTTACTTCTTTTATTCTTTCACCACGGTATTATTCGGCTTTGCATTATTGGGAATTGGGAATACGATCGTTCAGGTTTCTGCTAACCCTTTGTTAGTAGATGTTGTTCCTTCAAACAGAACTTCGAGCTTCCTGAGTTTCTCACAATTCGTAAAAGCAATAGGCTCGATGATTGCTGCTCCCCTGGCTGGTTTCTTTGCTTTGAGGTTTGGTGACTGGAAACTTCTGTTCCTGGTCTTCGGAGTAGTCTCTGTGCTTTCAGTTCTCTGGCTCTCCCTGATCAAGGTTGAAGAAACAAGAAACCTTGAAAAGCGTGCAACCTTCGCCTCTTCATTTGCATTGCTGGGTACCGGCTTCATTTTCATGATGGCCTTAGGAATATTCCTTGTAGTTGGCATCGACGTTGGAGTGAATGCCGTTTCCGGACAGTTCTTACATATCCGCTTTCCCGAATCACAACAAACTTTCTATGAATCAGGCAGGAGTGTTTATTTCTTTGGAAAGATGCTGGGTACATTTGGTGGAGCGCTGATGCTCACCATGCTGCCTTCCCGCAAGTTCTTCTTATGGTCATCAATTCTGGCACTGATTTCAATCCTGGCATTGATGTTTGCCCCCTCGGCAATGTCGGCCATGGTGATCATTTTCATTATAGGCCTGGGAGTGGCCAACATTTTCCCACTCATATTCTCCCTGGCAGTCGAGAAATATCCGGTTCGTACCAACGAAATTTCAGGCCTCATGATAATGGCGGTTTCTGGTGGTGCTGTCATCCCACTGTTAATTGGCAGTTTAACGGATAATGTGGGGGTTACAGCCGGTATGTTTGTTTTGGTGATTTGTGCGGTTTATGAATTGTTTACGGCGTTTATGAATCTGGGGACTGGCAGTAGGTAAACAATCCCACCTGTCACAAATTCATTTACAGGCTGTAAGTTTCCATTGTAAGGATAAATAAAAAGAAACTGTATTTATGTTTATACAAATGGAGCAATCAGTTCATGGTTCAAATTCGGAGATTGAGATCGTTTATCCTACGGGTTACTAAAATCATCGAAAACCCCGTAAACTAAATTGCTTGCCGGGGTTCTTTTTTTTAAGGTTACAGGTAGTGTTGCAGGCTGGAAAACTAATTCCAAATCTAAAACAAGTAATCCATTATTTGATCACAACCATCTTCTTGGTATCTGTCGTTCTCTCGTTAATAGAAAGAGAGTATTCATAGACCCCTGCTGGGAAAAGTGATGTATTTACAGACATCATATGAGTCCCATCTGCTAGATCCGTTAAAGGTATTTCCTGTTTCAACTGTCCCCAACTATTATATATTCTTATTGAAGCGTCAGTGGCTCCAAAAAGTTTAAAATAAATGTCAGTAGAGGCATTCGATGGATTCGGAACATTTTGTAGCAGTTGTCCGTTTTGTAATTTACCAACGCTTTTCGTTAGCAAATCTTTATGGAATGGTAAAAGAGAAATTAGTGAATCGCGATAGGCCACATATTTTTTCCTGGATTTGGGTTTATATTGAGTAAGTGATCCAACAATGGTCGATTTTTGTCCTGTGGTATCCATCGTCAGATAGAGATGACCTAAATCAATGATTGCAAATACGCTGTCTGCGGGATCTGTAGAATTTTGAATCTTGTTTTCATAATAGGAAATTGCGTTAGACCAGTCCTGCAATTGAACATCACACTTGTTTGCTAGAAACTTACCGAGTTGAGCAAGTGTCGTGTCAGCAATGATTGAATCATTGGAAAGATAGAAAGTCTTCAAACCGCTAAAATTATTTCCTGCATAGGGTTCTATTGCAAATAGTTGTTTCATTGCAGCTCGAGAAAAATTTGATTCCGGGTAGGTTTCAATTAGAAGTTGAAACACACTTTTTGCATTAGAATAGTCTCCTATGCTATCGTCACTCATTGCAGTATTATACATATTTTCATCCGGAGAATACGACATACTTCCACCTCCATTTTTTTGTGGGCACATTGTTGGGTTATACAGATAATTACCACAATTTGCATAAAGTACGGTGCTTGGATCTTGAATATTATCGCCCCAGCAGTTATACATTACGTCAAGCGCTGGAGTATAGTTATGGCATTTATTATCATAATACACAAATGGGTTCGTGGTATTGTTTTCATTATAAATTTCATTACACCTCATATAATTAGGAAAACAATTATTGGTTGCATATATTTCATTCTCTGTACAGTTATATATTTCCTGAGATACACGATATGGAACCCCGGATAAAGATGTTTGACTATTGTTGTCTAACATTTCGACACCAAATTGATTATTAGAAATATTATTATTCCCCAAACTGGCTTGAGAACCATAAATACTAATTCCGCTGACAATACAATTTGATATCGTATTACCTTGTAAGATATGATTAAGAGGCCCCCATCCACTATAACATAAAGAAATCCCATTATAGGCTACACTATTACCTTGAGACACATTACCAATGATTATGTTGTTTGTTATAGAAAAATTTTGATAGTCTTCAATAATAGCAGCATTTAATGTATAAGTTGGATCAGTAAAAGTAAACTGGCACCCAGTAATCTGTGCAGTATTAGTAGATAACTGGTCTTGATCCTCTAAATACAGAAGAGAATTTGTAAAAGTTGAATTTTTAATGGTTACATTTCCACGGTTTGAATTGACAATCGAATAATCATTGAAAGATGAGTTATTACCTATCGTTAGTGGTTGTCCATAATTTTGTAAGAATGCAGAATTAAACGTAGCATGTTCAAGATCTAATAAATTACTCGTGTTTTCAATGAACAAACCAGTATTAGAATATTGACCAGTACCAATAAAAGTCACGTTTGGTTGAACAGAAAATTGAGAATTTGGTTTGATGTCAATTATTGAATTATCAACGCCCATAGTTAATGTCGCAGATTGAAGAATATTCATATCAGATAGAACATTTACTGGACCTCCCAAAAGATAACTGCGAGAATCTACAGTTTGTGAGAAACCTGTCAGTGTATTTCCTGCAATTCCATTTAAACAAAATAAATCATCTTTGCTAGGATCAGTAATACTAAATCCATTATTTATGCCATATTGTGGGGTTTCAATAACTGCATGACCGACATCACCAAAAAATCCATAGTATGAATATGAATCCATACAGTTTGCATAATTAAAAGCCTCAATAATTTGATTATACCCATCGCTATTTCCCGCAGTAACAGATCCCAATGGAGGAGGATTATCGTATGCACTTGGATCACCATTGTCCGGATTATAATCATCAGCTGGATGGACGTGGCTATCCCAATTGTAGTGAATAAAAGGGAAACTCCCAACCTGACATCCCCACTTCCATGGGACACTTCCAATATTAGATCCACCGCTACCAGGATAATAACCGCGCATTGCTGCCGACCAATAGAAAGTGAATTCAGTGCAAATTTGTCCAAACGGAAGACCCGTTATAGTCCGTTCCTCACCTGCATATTCGTTTAATTGTGCTACAGTTTGTACTATTCGATTTTAGGTTAAGGCAGATCCGTCATTAAGAAGGGTTTGAAATGTACCTGCTTGGCAGCATTGGAATAGAAAAATCATTTGTGCACATTGAATTGGTCGCACAGCATTAATCATGTCATTCGAAGTATAGTAATCGGTAGGATCTAAATAGTTAGGTCCGGAAGGAATACACATTGCGGAGATTAGTCCATTATTGGTAGTAGAAACAGCTGTTCCATGATCAGTTACATATACAAATAATTGATCATCTGGATAAAGTGTGGTCGAACCATTATTAGGGTAAAAGGAAGAGAATACGTTATCAATCCAACTTCGATAAGCAGGGCCAGTAATCACACAATTAGTGCCACCAGCAAGAGCGCCATTCCATTCAATTCTATTACAATCCCCATTATAATCTAATACGGTTATATTAGATGGAGGATACCCGCGTTCTATCAATGTGTTATATATTAAAGAAAGGTCACCATCAAAATTAGTTTGTTGATTCCCACTTATAGGAATATATGTTGCCCCAGCTATTAACACTGCATGCAAATGAGGGTTAGGGGTAGCGTAAGTTGGGTCGATATCTTGACATGGTGGGACATACGGGGGCAAAATTGCTGGTGCTAAAATAAGTCCATAAGCATTTTGAAAGTCGAAAGGATAAATGCCAGCAGGATCTATTGTATAATCTCCATTGCTGGAATTTACCAACACGTATCGGCAAGGATGGAACCAAGTAGCAAATGGATAGTCATCTGAAAAAAATACCCAATTGGATTGGTACGGTGGTGTAATGGTTTGCCCATTTGATAAAATTATATTACTTGTGTCCGGAATAGTGTCTAAAGAAGAATAAACCTTTATATGTCCAGTGTCGCTAGCTAAAATTTGTTTAAGAACCAGATCCTTTGCCTGTTGTCGGGTAAATTGACCCAATGAAAAGAATGGCAGCAGTAAAATAACTGCAAATAAACCTAAAAATCGTAATTTTGTCATGGTATGTCCTCCGTGTTAAATGATTATTGTTTTGTTTACTTGATCGACTTTCCCGTTTACCTATAGGTAAGCTATTGCCAGCACGGGTTTACATGGTTGTGAGCTATAATCAGGCTCGTGCTGTTTTATTTATTGAGATCTTCCTTTCGTGTATTAATTTGTTAAAACAGCAACCAATTTCCTAAAGAATAGAAAAGAAAGTCCATAAATGAGAATTATAATTTTTTTCTTGGTGTTTCTGTTTTTTTTAAATATTTTTCATATGTTTTATAACAATAGCAATAGCCTTATCACCTAATCCACAACCAACTTTTTAACTTCCAAACCTTTCTTTGATTGTATTTTAACCAGATAGATCCCTTTTGCCAGCATACTCACATCAAGTTCAACCTGATATTGATTTAGGAATTGTTTATTCATAACCTGTTCTCCATTAATTGTAAACACTGTGACAAGAATTTCTTCCTGAACCATTTTTGAACCCGTGATGGTGATTTTATTATTTGCAGGGTTTGGACAAATAGTAAAGGTTACACTACCTGATTTATGTTCTTGTACAAATGTAATCCCACCATTGCCGGTCTTTAAAATGGTCCCATCATCACCAACAGCATATCCAGTAGTTGAATCAGTAAAGAAAATAGAATTCAAGGTGTTCCATGTTCCGCTCGAATCTAACGACCAGGTTGTCCCGCCATCAATTGTCTTAAAAATATCTCCTTCACCAATAACATAACCTTTGTCAGATGTTGGAAAGAAGACAGAATTAAGAATATCAAGGCTTCCACTTGATAAATTCATCCAGGTTGTACCTCCGTCTATAGTTTTTATGATCGTTCCACGATTTCCTACAGCGTAGCCAGTATTGGTATTTGTGAAAAAAACAGAATTTAATTGATAAGATGTTCCACTTGGCAACACTTCGTTCCATGTCATTCCGGCATCCGAGGTTTTTAGTACTATTCCAAAATATGTACCACCAGGATAATATCCTACCGCATAACCTGTTGTTGAATCGGGGAAATAAACGGAGTTCAGTGCATAATTAAAAGCTGTTGATGTCCATGTCAACCCAGCATCAGTTGTTTTCAAAATGTAATCATATCCCACAACATATCCTGTATTTGCATTGGTGAAGAAAATAGAAAAGCCACCTCCATTTCTCAACGTGTTCCAACTTGCACCACCATCAATAGTTTTATAGATAGCAGTTCCCAATATATAACCTATATTGATATCTGTAAAGAATACAGAGGATAGGTTGTAAGCATCTTGTGGGCTATATAATGATGTCCAGCTTATCCCTCCGTTGGTGGTTTTTAATATAAGATTTGGGGTGTTACCCATGGAATGACCTACTGCATACCCAATACTGGCATCGGGGAAATAAACTGATGCTAACCATTCATTTGTCCCGCTAGATAAAGGAGTCCAACTTATTCCAGCATTTGTAGTTTTAATAATGTTCCCAATTCCACTAACAGCATATCCTGTATTTGCATCAGAAAAAAAAATTGAAACGAAGTCAATATCTATTCCTGTATATTTTGAAGTCCAAGTAGCTCCTGCATTTGTAGTTTTATAAACATATCCATCAATATCTGTAACATACCCAGTATTGGCATCGGTAAAATAAAGTGATAATAACTTATTGCTATAAATAAATCCATTTGATTCGACTGTCCATGAAGTTCCTGCATTGTTTGTTTTTAAAACAACATCCCATGCTGTCATATAGCCAGTATTAGCATCTGTAAAAAAAACAGAATTCAATGGATTATTTGTTCCACTCGATAACGTATCCCAAGAAATGCCCCCATTAATGGTTTTCAAGATTTTACCGTTGTTACCTACCGTATATCCTGTATTATCATCTGTAAAAAAAACAGAATTAAGGTTATAATTTGTCCCGCTTGTTAAAGAAACCCAGGTTGAGCCTGCATTAGTTGTTTTAAAGATTGTTCCTTCAGCACCTACAGTAAATCCATTATTGGCATCAGAAAAGAAGATTGAAGCTAACCCTCCTCCTGTTCCAGTATATATAGTATTCCATGTATTGCCTGCATCGTCGGTTTTCAGAATTAAATTACCGAAACCAGTGCTACCGGCAATATAACCTGTATTTGAATCAGTAAAATAGACGGAACTCAACTCGTTAAGTGACCCACTTTTCCTTCATCAGCAGTAAAATGAAGGTTATTGAATTTCCTTAACCAAACGTGGCGATAGATTCCTGCCCCCTCATAAAACCATCCTTCATACTGTGAGGCATCTACCCTCACAACGACCACATTCTCCTTATCAAAGTTGAGGAAATCGGTTATGTCATAAGTAACGCCCATGTATCCGCTTTCATTGGTACCCAGGTAGAATCCGTTGATCCAGAACTTTGCATCCCTGAATACGCCATCAAAGCGAAGTGAAAACCGTTTGCCCTTATCAGTCGGATTTAAAGTAAAATGCTTCCGGTACCAACCTATGCTTGATTCAGGAAAAAGTCCGCCAACAGGCTTATAGCCATGCGACCGAACATCAGAATTTGAGGAATTAACGAAAGGCAATTCAATAGCCCAATCGTGAGGCAGTTGAACTGAGTTCCAATCCTCATCATTAAATTTTGGATCAATAGAATTTTGTGCTTTTCCTGATTTCGAATAAATATTGGCAATACCGTAATTGAAGTCTTTAGCCGGATCAGCCGCATTGCCAAAATGGAATTTCCAGCCTTCATCGAAAAGAGCATCCTGACATGATGCAGAATTAGAGACAGACAGACAAAGGCCGGTTAATACTAATCCGGCAAACAGAATGCATTTATTCAACCGCATATTCTAAAAATTAATTACGGGAACGGCGTCTGCGTGAAGTCCCATGACCCCCCATGAAACCCCATCCTCCACTTCCCAGAACAAACCCAAAGGCATACCAGATGCCATTATTATTTGGTGCATAAACCGTTATGTCGTGCCTGAATAACATGATCACCAAGTCAATGGGCGCTATGATCCCGTGCCAGAGTCCACCCCAAAAGCCGAATGTATGTCCTGTAAGGGTTCCATCGGCAAGGCCGTTATTGGCACAACCCGATAAGATGAAAATGCATCCGATGATGCATAATGAAAGTATTAATCCGTTGATTTTTTTCATAACTGTTTGTCTTGAAATATTTTTTTGATGTCTCAAAGATAATTGAATATCAGCAAAAGCAAACATTTGATACTATTTTCTTTGTGATACCAATTAGTTTCAAAAGCAATGAAACAGTGGTCTCAGTTGATCAACTAAAACGAATCGTTTCACTTGTCCTCTATTCAAATCCAGCCACCGGATTGGTTTATATTAATCATGCCTGGCTGTCTATCTCTATGACTAACCTACACCCTTGAACACTTCAACCTCACTTATTGGCTAAGTGAATAAGACTATCTCAAAAACATCCCTATAAAACCCAAAAGCCCTGCCATACAATATCAATTTTAGCATGACTAAGCAATCCTGTAACAATACTTCCTTCTGGTGCAGAATTCTCAGGTAATGCCCATAATTGATATTCCGCATTAAATTATTTTTGCTATGGTATTTTATACATTACAGTAAAGTATGAGATAACAAAACGGAGGGAAAGGCCATTTTTGTGGCGTGCAAATTGCACGCCACTTCATTCATAATTTTATCTGGTTATCAGTTGTTTAATAAAATATTTACTTGGAATGAATAGCGAATTTCCTCAATTTCATTTTACGGATTTCCGCCATTGAACACCGC